>JADMIO011204590.1_pt1 | contig 111786 bp, 90 predicted proteins | sample 8958161 | NCBI WGS metagenome assembly JADMIO01 (sample SAMN16585339, study PRJNA669376) | soil metagenome | isolation source: Crop rotation soil | place: USA: Cullars Rotation, Alabama | collected 2011
CGCGACAACTTGTCCACGTGGAATTCTAAGCTTAGGATCCCAATGTGCTGGAAAGAGGAAAAATGAAAGGAAAAAACGTCTACCGTATCATGACTTTTGCAACCGCCTTCATCGGATTGTTTACACTGAAGACAGTTTTTTTCAGAGCAATATTTATTGCCTGTGATGCAGAAACGCATCTCAAAAAAATTCTCGTCAGGCTGGTTTTTGCTGTAATGATACACCAGCATTCCCTTATCTTCCGTATTCTTGATTTCAGGCGCGCTGTAACGGCGAATAACATAATGTGCAGAACCCGGTATTTCCTGTTCCTTGAGTTCAAGTAAATCCAGCCTTGAGTCGACTGTATCGCGATGGGCTGCCTGCAATATGTCCAGCGTTTGCATCATAACGGCCGCGAAGATAAGCAAACCCTGCCAAACCTTCTTAACGGCTGGGTTTTAAGACTGATTTTACAAAAGCATATGCAATTTAAGAGAAAGTCTCAACTCCCTTTAGGCGTTGGAGCTTTATGTCTTGCTTTTAATACCTTTTCAACATCGGCTAACGACATTCCTTTTGCATTCAATAAAATAAGATAATGAAACAGTAAATCTGCGGCTTCATTTATAAACAATTCATCATTGTTATCTTTCGCTTCAATTACTGTTTCTACGGCTTCCTCTCCTACTTTCTGTGCAATTTTATTGATGCCTTTTTCAAAAAGGCTGTTTACATATGAACCTTTTTGTTTGGTTTGTTTTCTTGATTCAATGATTTTTTCAAGCCTGTAAAAGAAACTGCCTTCGTTCACCTCATTAAAACAGGTATCGGCGCCCGTATGGCAAACAGGCCCAACAGGATTTGCTTTTATTAGTAAACAATCACTATCGCAATCCAACAGCATATCTTTCAGCAATAAAAAATTACCGCTGGTTTCACCTTTTGTCCAAAGCCGTTGCTTGCTGCGGCTGAAGAATATTACTTTTTTTTCAACAAGCGTTTTGTCATACGCTTCCTCGTTCATATAACCGAGCATCAGCACCACGTTTGTTGCTGCATCCTGAACAATTACCGGAACAAGTTTATCAGGAAATTTAATGAAGTCTGGTTTCATGCCATTTATTTTATCGCACAGCACTAACAAAGCAACAGGAATTATTATCAGAGCTAAGCAAACTCTCCCGGGGCTGTTTCCCTGTGCGTATTATATTCTGATATTAATATTATTTTCCTTCAAAAATTCTTTCAAACCGGGGATAGTTATTTCTTTATAATGAAATAAACTCGCCGCCAGGGCAGCATCGGCGCCGGCGTTAAACACATCAGCGAAATGTTGCATGTTGCCCGCGCCGCCACTTGCAATAACCGGAACAGTTGAGAATGATTCCACCTCTTTGATCAGTTCATTGGCAAAGCCCTGTTTAGTTCCATCATGATTGATAGAGGTAAGCAAAATTTCACCGGCTCCAAGGTCAATTGCCTGTTTCATCCATTCAATCGCATTCATTGTAGTTGCTACACGCCCGCCATTCAGGTACACAAACCAGGCGTCGTTTTCAAACTTTGCGTCAACGGCCAATACAGTGCACTGTGTGCCGAATTGTCTAGCGATCTCCGTTATCAACGCAGGCCTTTTTATAGCCGCCGTATTGATGGAAATTTTATCAGCGCCTGCGTTCAACAATACACTTACATCTTCAACCGAACTAATGCCACCGCCAACCGTAAAAGGAATATTAATGGCTGCCGCCACTTTCGTTACCAATTCCAATAAGGTTTTACGCTTTTCATTGGTAGCTGTAATATCCAAAAACACCAACTCATCCGCACCCTGTTCAGCATAAACAGAAGCCAGTTCAACGGCATCGCCGGCATCGCGAATATTAACGAAGTTTACCCCTTTAACTGTGCGGCCATCTTTAACGTCTAAACAGGGAACAATTCTTTTTGTAAGCGACATTGCAAAATTTTTGCTTTTACATAACCAGGGTTTAAGCCCGGTTAATAAATGTAATAAACAGCGGCATTAGCCAAAGCGTAATTTTATTCAATTCAAATACATTTTAAGCTCCGCTAATTTTATTTTTCCTTCATACAAAGCTTTGCCTATAATAACACCGGAACAACCAATGGCATTAAGTTCTTCCACATCATCAATAACAGAAACACCGCCACTGGCAATAAAATGCAACTGTGGAAATTGAGCCAATATTTTTTGATACAATTCAGTTGATGTACCCTGCAGCAAACCATCTTTTGAAATATCTGTACAGAAAATATTTTGAATGCCCTTATTTATATAAGCACTTATATAATTTAAGATATTAATGTTGACTGATTGCTGCCAGCCATGTATCATAATGTTTTCGTCTTTTACGTCAGCACCTAATAAAATCTTTTCTGCACCAAATTGCCCTATCCAGTTTTCAACAACCTCCGGTTGCTTTACCGCAATGCTGCCGATATTAAAAAGCGTTGCACCAGCATTTAAAACAGCCTGCACATCCTCCGTTGTTTTAATACCGCCGCCAAAATCTATTTTTAGTTTTGTTTGCGATGCAACAGCTTCCAATGTTTTTATATTGATGATCCTGCCTTTTTTTGCACCATCCAGATCAACCATGTGCAAACGTTGTACGCCCGCCGCCTCAAATTCTTTTGCCACATCAACAGGTGATTCGTTATAAATTTTCTTTGTATCATAATCACCTTGTGAAAGCCGTACACATTTGCCGTCTATAATGTCTATTGCCGGAATAATTTCAATCATAATTCAATAAAGTTTTTCAATATCTTTTCACCTGCCTTACCCGATTTTTCCGGATGAAATTGCACTGCATAAAAATTATCTTTTTGTAAGGCAGCACTGTATTCCAAAGTGTAATTTGCAGCAGCCACCGTATGCGTTGATTTCTCTACATAATAACTATGCACGAAATACACATATTCGTCTGTGGTTAATCCTTTAAACAACGGCGCTTTCAGATCATAAATATTATTCCAGCCCATCTGTGGCACTTTTGTATTGCCGGTAAATTTTTTTACCTGCTCATCAAACACGCCAATACAAGTTGTATCGTTCTCTTCCGAGTATGCACATAGTAACTGCATGCCTAAACAAATACCGAAGAAAGGTTGTTTGCAATCTTTAATAAGTGTATCCAGTTTTCTTTCGCGCAGATAATCCATGGCAAAGCCGGCCGCGCCCACACCCGGGAAAATAATTTTATCGGCGCTTAAAATTTCCTCAGCATTGTCGCTAACAATTGCATTTATGCCGAGCCGCTGCAATCCAAATTCTACCGAGCAAACATTCCCGGCGTTGTATTTTATGATTACGAGTTTCATTATAATAAACCCTTTGTTGTTGGCAATGCATCACTGTTCTCATTCACTGTAACTGCCATTTTAATTGACTTTGCAAATGCTTTAAATATAGATTCTATTTTATGATGTTCATTCTCACCTTCCGCCTTTATGTTCAAATTACATTTAGCCGCATCGCTGAACGATTTAAAAAAATGATAGAACATCTCTGTTGGCACATCGCCTACATATTCGCGTTTAAAATTAGCATCCCACACCAGCCATGCACGTCCACCAAAATCAATGCCTACCTGTGCAAGGCAATCATCCATTGGCAATAAGAAACCATAGCGTTCAATGCCGCGCTTGTTGCCCAATGCTTTTGCGATGGTTTCGCCCAATGCAATGGCCGTGTCTTCAATTGTATGATGCTCGTCAATATGCAGGTCGCCATCTACATTTAAATCCAAATCAATTAAACTGTGCTTTGATAGTTGTTCTATCATGTGGTTAAAAAAATTCAAACCGGTATCTACATGATAAACGCCATTGCCATCAAGATTCATTCCAATAGCAATTTTTGTTTCATTGGTGTTTCTTGTATGTACAATCTTTCTTGCAGATGATTTAACTAAATCAAACAAACCGTCCCAATCATAACAAAGCTTTGAACCTTCGCTGTTCTTTACAAGCAACTGGTTATTCAGGTTCTCAACCAGGTAATCATCCGCGTTTGAAATAGTTTCGGCAACATTTGATATGCTAAACTGTATCTCGCCATTCAAAATATTAATTGCATTTTGCACGACAGGCTTATTGAGCAAAACGTCATCAATCAATAAAGCTATCTCATAACCAAGGCGCTGTATCTTATACAAGTTGATGATCACCCCTTTCTCAAAAACAGGTATTGCATCATTTGTTGAATTAACAATGGCATTTATGCTGGCAAATAATTTTTTCATTCCTCATAATTTTTTAGAGCAGTTAACAAACTTTCATTTTCATCCGGCGTACCTACTGTTATGCGCAAACTGTTTTCGCACAAAGGCTGGCTGCTGCGGTTTCTTACCACAATTGTTTTTGAAATAAGATAGTGATACAAATCTTTTGCGTCTTCCACCTTCACCAAAATAAAATTTGCATCAGAAGGATAGATTGTTCTAATAAAATCAAACTGTTTAAGATCCTTCATCAGCCTTTCTTTTTGCTGAATTAAAACATTGGTTTTTTCTTTTGCCTGTGCTTCGTTTTGCAAAGCCTCTAAAGCCAGCTGCTGCGTTGCTTCGCTAATGTTATACGGTGGTTTTATTTTATTAAAAACATGAATAATTTCTGTTGAAGCATAAGCAAAACCAATTCTCAATCCCGCCAAACCCCAGGCCTTTGAAAGCGTTTGCATAACAACCAGGTTGGGGAATTCACTCAGCCTTTGCGACCATGATTGTATGGGCGCAAAATCAATATAAGCTTCATCAACAACTACAATACCATTGAAGTTTTTCAATAGCCATTCAATACTTTCGCTTTTTAATAAATTACCGGTGGGATTATTGGGTGAGCAAACAAAAATGATTTTAGTATTGTCGTTAATTCCATCTTTTATCGCTTCAATATCTAACTGGTAATCTTCTGTCAGCAAAACTTTGTTGACTGCAACATCATTTATCTCCGCACTTACTTCATACATGCCATAGGTGGGCGGAAAAATTAGAATATTATCAGCACCCGGATTACAAAATGCCCTTATCAATAAATCAATTGCTTCATCGCTGCCATTACCAACAAAAATATTTTTAACAGGAACATTTTTAATTGTGCTGAGCTTTTGCTTTAGCTTTTTTTGTAACGGGTCGGGATAGCGATGAAAATTATTATTAAGCGTTGAGCCTAAACTGTTCTCATTCGCATCTAAAAATATCTGAGCGTCACCTTCAAACTCTGAACGTGCAGACGAATAAGGAACTAACTTTTTTACATTGTTACGAAGAATATTATCTAAAATAAACTCAGCCATTATCAATTGTTATATCGTTAAGTATTAATTACGTTATTAAGAACTTTAAAACCGATGAAACTCGTTGAACGTCATGTCGAGATAACGAGACATCTCCTGAAATTGATGCAACCTGAATAATATAAGATTTCTCCTTCGTCCAAATAACAATGCTACTTCACTCATGCTTTTAAACATCTTTATTATTATGATCCTTTAACCTTACATTCACTGCATTTGCATGTGCCTGCAAACCTTCTGCATCCGCTAACGTTGTTACCGCTTTACCTATATTTTGTAATCCTTCCCTGCTTAATTGCTGGAAGGTTATCTTTTTACAAAAACTATCCAGCGATACACCACTGTATGCTTTCGCAAAACCATTCGTTGGTAACGTATGGTTTGTTCCCGATGCGTAATCACCAACACTTTCAGGAGAATAATTACCCAGGAAAACAGAACCTGCATTGGTAATTTGGCCGGCAATATTTTCAACATCTTTACAACTGATGATTAAATGCTCCGGCGCGTATTCATTCATTAATGCAACAGCTTCATCTAAATTATTTACCAATATTGCCTTGCTGTTCGATAGCGCATCAATAGCTATATCTTTTCGCGGCAGAACAGCCAGTTGCACATTCAAAGCTCCCAATGTTGCTTTGATAACACCTTCATTGTTACTTACCAGAATCACCTGCGAATCTTTACCGTGTTCAGCCTGCGATAATAAATCAGCCGCTATAAAATTTTCATCAGCAATTTCATCTGCCAATACTGCTACTTCGCTTGGCCCGGCAGGCATGTCAATGGCAATGCCTTCTGCATTCACCAGCATTTTTGCACAGGTTATGTATTGGTTGCCCGGCCCGAAGATCTTATAAACTTTATCAATCGTTTCTGTTCCATAAGCCATGGCCGCGATAGCCTGCGCACCACCGATCTTATACACTTTGTCAATACCAATTTGTTGCGCAGCATATAAAACTGCAGGATGCACCAACCCGTTTTTTTGGGGTGGGGTACATAGAATAATTTCTTCGCAGCCTGCAAGTTTTGCAGGAATACCGAGCATAATTAATGTAGAAAACAAAGGCGCTGTACCACCCGGAATGTATAATCCAACTTTTTCAATTGCCACGCTTTTACGCCAGCAAATTACGCCGGGCATTGTTTCAATTTTTTCAACCGGCTGTTGTTGTGCCGCATGAAAAATGTGCACATTTTTTATTGCAAGCTGTATAGCATCTTTTAAATCTTCATCAATGCTGCCTGCTGCCTGCCATTCATCCTCAGTTACAAATAGCCTGTTTAGTTCGATCTTATCAAAACGCTTTGTGTAATCTTTCAAGGCGGCATCGCCACGTTGTTTTACATCGTTTAAAATATTTTGAACAACATCTTTCACCAATGTAAAATCCTGCGACGGGCGTTTCAATAAATGTCGCCAGTCTTTTTTATCCGGATATTTTACAACCTGCATCATAAAACCATTTTCTCAATAGGTGCAACTAAAATTCCCTCCGCACCATTTTCTTTTAAGCCTTCAATAATGTTCCAGAAATCATCTTCATGCACAACAGAATGCAATGAGCTCCAGCCATCGATACCTAATGGCAAAATGGTTGGGCTTTTCATGCCCGGAATTAAGCTGCATATAATATCAAGTTTATTATCGGGTGCATTCAGCAAAATATATTTATACTTTTTCGCTTTCTTCACAGCCTGGAACCTGAACACCAATTTATTCAGCAATAATTGTTTTTCGGCAGAAAGATCTTTGTTGCTGATAAGAACAGCTTCAGAATTTAAAATCACTTCTGTTTCTTTCAAACCATTTGAAAACAAAGTGCTGCCACTGCTCACCAAATCACATATCGCATCAGCCAAACCCACGCCGGGCGTGATTTCTACTGAGCCGCTTATCTCGTGTATCTCGGCCGTAACACTATTTTCATTCAAAAATTTTTGCAACAAATAAGGATAACTTGTAGCAATGCGTTTGTTGTTTAAAAAATTTGCGTCATCATAATGTTCGTTGCGTGGCACTGCAATAGACAGGCGGCACTTTCCAAAGCCAAGTTTTTCAATAAGCGCAACGTTTTTGTGCGTTTCATGAATAATGTTTTCGCCAACAATCCCGATATCTGCAACGCCGTCTTCAACATATTGCGGTATATCATCATCGCGCAAAAACAATATCTGCATTGGGAAGTTAATGGCTTCATTCAGTAGTTTGTTCATACCGTTTTGCAGTTCGATGCCGCACTCTTTTAAAATCTTCACCGAGTCATCATACAGCCTGCCCGATTTCTGCAGGGCTATCTTCATTTTTGTGTCCATCGTTGTAAAATAAAAAAGGCCTACGTTACCGTAAGCCTTTTGTTTGAAATGTTATAGTTACATACAATCATTGCAGCTTACCATGCTGAGGTAAAATGATGATGATGTGTATGGGTGTTGTAATTCATTTGAGGCGCAAAAATAACAACTCAATTCAAATGAACAATCTTTTTATCAAAAATTTTAAACAACCCGAATATTGCTGATGTAATGTTGTGTTATGGCAATTGTATATTGAGGCATCACGGTTGTGCCACTACCTCCTAATGTTTATCTATCTGGCAGTTGTGATTTTCATGCTTAAATGGCTGCTAATTATGTATATGATATTTATAGAGATTGTTTGTTTTCAACTGAATATATTTGTTACTGTCTCAAACGATTTTCTATATTGAAAAATGAAATAATCTTGCCCCGCTTTCAGGCGGTATTAAAATGGTTTAAATGAATACAAACTTGAGTTATTTAAAAAGCCCATGCAAACGCCAGGTGATCCATATCATAATTAGTTAAGCAAAATATCATTGCCATGAAAAAAAATCAGTCATCAGCTTCGCGAAGAAATTTCATCAAAACGGGTTTAAAAGGAGCTGGCAGCGCAGTATTGATCAGCAGTTTTCCGACCATTGCTCCGGCGAGAGTATTAGGAAAGTATGCGCCATCAACCCTTATTAATATCGGTGTGATTGGCACAGGCCGCATTAGCCGTGAATGGGATATGCCGGGTGTTTTAAAACAGGCGGATGCAAAGATTGTTGCTGTATGCGATTTAGACAGTAACCGCTTAAAAAAAGCGCAACAGCTGGTTGATGATTTTTATGCAAAAAAGAACGGTTCATCTTACACCGGTACAAAGGGCTATGAACATTTTGAAGATCTTATAGCCGATAAGAATGTAGATGCGGTTCTTATCTGCACGCCCGATCACTGGCATGTAATTCCGGCTATAACCGCCGTGCGTGCCGGTAAAGATGTGTACATGGAAAAACCTGCATCGCTTTCAATTGCTGAAGGAAGAATATTAAGTGATGCTTCAACAAAAGCAGGCGCAATATTTCAGATAGGCAGCCAGCAACGTTCTATGCCCCAGTTTAAAAAAGCCTGTGAATTGGTGCGCAACGGGCGCATTGGCAAAGTACATTCGGTATATGTTGGACTGCCCGTTGATAACCCCACGGAAAGTACTGTTGAACATGAAATGCCTGTACCGCCCAACCTGAACTATGAAAAATGGCTGGGCCCTACCCCATATGTGCCCTACACAGAAAAGCTCGTACATCCGCGGGATGGGTTTTCTAGGCCGGGCTGGTTGCGTTGCAGGCAGTTTGGCGCAGGTATGATAACCGGCTGGGGTGCTCACCACTTTGATATTGTGAACTGGGCGCTTGGCACTGAACATACAGGGCCAACAGAAATATCAGGCACGGCAGACTGGCCGCCTGCCAACGCCTTATGGGATGTACATGGTAATTTTAAAACAGAAACTATATTTAATGTAAATGGCGATACGGTAAAAGTATTGGCGAGCAATGAATACCCCAACGGTGTAAAATTTGTTGGCAGTGATGGGTGGATCTTTGTTACCCGCGGCAATTATTCCGTAACGGCAAGCGATCCTACGGCAAAGGATAAGAACGCCAAAGCGTTAGATGCAAGCGATGCCAAAATACTTACATCAGAAATTGGCCCGAATGAAATTCATTTAATTGAAAGTACAGACCATCACGGCAACTGGCTGAACAGCATACGTACACGTGAAATAAACATTGCACCGATTGAAGTGGGGCATCGTGCCTGTACGGTTTGTTTATTGAATGATATTGTTTTTCAGCTAAAAAGAAAGTTATATTGGGATGCAGAAAAAGAAATGTTTAAAAATGATGACGAGGCAAATTTTATGCTGAGGCGCAGTCAACGCTGGCCCTACCAGATACATAAAGAATTTAATGTCAGAACACTTGTTTCAAAATAAATGCGATGAAGATAACAGGTTTCAATAAGCATTCATCTGAACAACGAACAACAGGTTAAACCTATAATAGTATGTGCAGGGAAAATACATTTTTAGTTTAAAACAGCAATACATGCAATCACGAAGAAAATTTATCCGGGCGGGAACAATGGGTGTTGCTGCTTCGGCTGTGGTACCTTTTATTGTCAACGCATCAGGACAAACAGCTAAGCGTTCGCAAAAACACGAGCCATTAAAGCTTGGTATGGCAGGCTTTACATTTTTAAACTTTGATCTGCCGGCATCTATTAAAATGATGCAAAGGGTCAATGTAAAAAATCTTTCAGTTAAAGATTTTCATCTGCCGTTAGACAGCACGCCGGAAAAAATTAAAGCTGTTTTACAACAGCTAAACGATGGCGGTATCACAGCCTATGCTGTTGGTGTTATTTACATGAAAAGCAAAGAAGAAGTTGACCGCACCTTCAATTATGCAAAAGCGGTTGGCGTAGATATGATTGTTGGCGTACCGAATTATGAATTGCTGGATTATACAGAACAAAAAGTAAAAGAATACAACATCAGAATTGCCATACACAATCATGGGCCAATGGACAAGTTATATCCAAGCCCAAAAGAAGTTTACGAGCGCATCAGCAAAAGGGATAAACGCATGGGTTTATGCATTGATATTGGCCATACACAAAGAACCGGCCTCTCACCTGCAGATGCTGTGACGCAATACAAAGACCGTTTGTTTGATTTGCATATAAAAGATGTTACCGCTGCCAATAACGATGGCCAGGCAATTGATGTTGGCCGTGGCATAATTGATTTTCCTGCACTTGAGAAAGCTTTGTATAAAATAAATTACCAGGGTATGTGCAGCTTTGAATACGAGCTGAATATGAAAGACCCATTGCCCGGCATTGCAGAATCGGTTGGTTATTTTAAAGGCGTGATGAATGCAATTTAGTCCGGCATGTTAAATGGTGCAGAAAAACAGGTATGCGTTAAAATGTTGAATAAGCAGTTTATGTGTTTACAGCCGGGAGTATCTTGGGCTTCATTAATTAATAAAGCTGCCTGTAACAGAAGGCAGGCTGTAAGGTGATGTCAGTCGTTCATCGGCTGAAATAAAAAATATAGAAAAATCTACCAGGAAATATTCATGAAACCTTTTGTAGCTGTTGTAAAATTTTTAATATCCTGCACTGCATTTTTAAGTTTGTTGAGCTGTAACAATAACGGAGAAAAAGGTGGCAAGCCAGATTCACTGGCCATCCGCAAAAGTATAAAAGAAGCGCCGGTGCTTGATGCAAACGAAGCCATTAAAAAAATGCATGTTGAAGATGGCTTCGAAGTGAAACTGGTTGCGGCAGAACCGTTAATTGCAGCCCCCGTGGCAATGAGCTTTGATAACAAAGGCCGTATGTGGGTTGTTACGATGATGGACTATATGCCTGATACCTCCGGCATGGGTGAAGATGCTCCAACAGGCAAAGTGTTGATATTAAGTGATGTGAACGGAGATGGCGTTATGGACAGCAGTAAAATATTTTTGGATTCGCTGGTGCTGCCAAGGGCTTTGTGTTTGATTGATGGCGGTATTCTTGTTGCAGAACCGCCTAAGCTTTGGTATTACAATATAAAAGATGATAAGCCTCTAAACAAAATTTTGGTTGACAGTACATATGCCTACGGCGGCAATGTTGAGCACCAGCCAAATGGTTTATTGCGCGCAATGGATAACTGGATCTATAGTGCAAAGTGTGATGTACGGTATAAAAAACAAGGCAATAAATGGCTGAAAGAACGTACACATTTTCGCGGCCAATGGGGCATTACACAGGATGATGCCGGGAAGTTATTTTATAACACCAACTCAGATAATTTATTGGGTGATTATTTTATGCCGGGTCTTGGTGCCCGCAATGTAAACCAGCGCGAAGTAGCGGGTTATGTTGAATCAATTGTGAAGGATAACCGCACGTATCCTGTGCGGCCAACGCCGGGTGTTAACCGCGGTTATATGGAAGGCGTTTTGGATGATAGTTTGCGGCTCACAAATTTTACGGCTGCCTGCGGGCCGTTAATTTATAACGGTGGTTTGTTTAATGAAACTTATCATGGTAATGCGTTTGTTGCTGAGCCCTCTGCCAATCTTATTAAAAGAAACATTCTTACAAACAATGGATATATCGTTGATGGGAAACAAGCTTATCAGCATAAAGAATTTTTAGCAAGTGAAGATGAACGTTTCAGGCCGGTAAATTTATATGTTGGACCGGATGGTGCTATGTATATTATTGATATGTACCGCGGCATTATTCAGCACAAAACCTACCTGACGCCTTATCTTAAAAATGAAATAAAGGAAAGAAAACTTACCAACCCCTTAAACTGCGGGCGCATTTATAAAATTGTTCCAAAGAGAACCATTACTAAGAATGTTGCATTAAATAATAATCTGCAGGAACTTGTTGAACTATTGAAAAATAAAAATGGTTGGGTGCGTAATGAAGCACAGCAAATGATCATTGACAATAACTACATCGCTGCTTCGCCTGCCTTACATGAGTTGTTAAAATCAACAGACTATATTCCGGCTGCGCAGGCACTATGGACACTTGAAGGTTTGCATCTGTTACAGGCAAAAGATGTAGTGCCTTTGTTGAAAAGCAATAACCACTTAATAAGCGTTCAGGCCTTAAGCGTATTGCCATCTGTCATGAATAAAAACAACTGCAGCCTGTTTATACCCTTGCTACAGCAAATGCTGAATGATAAGTTGGTTGCGCCATATATTGGATATATTATGTATTATGTTCAACAATATAACTTAGAAGCAGCCAATCAAATGATGATGAAATTGGTGTCTAAATACAGCAGCGATAAATATGTCGCCGACGCTGTGATAAGCAACCTGCAAAACAAGGAAGAAAGTTTTTTGCAGGAGGTTATAAAAACAAATCCTGACACAACAACCATGTTTGCAAAACGGTTACGCAAAGTGATTGATGATATCGCAAAAACAAAGAACCAGGCCAACCAGGCGAAGCTCGCTGAATTGTATCCGCGGGGCGAAAAAATGTTTACAACCTTATGCAAAACCTGTCATGGTCTTGATGGTAACGGTGTAACCGCCCTGGCGCCACCACTTAACAAATCAGGATGGGTGCAGGGAAACAAAAATCAATTAATACCGATTGTTTTATATGGATTAACAGGCCCGGTAAAAATTAATGGCCATTTGTATAAGTCGCCCGAAATAAATGGTGATATGCCCGGCATCGGAGCCAGTGATGAATACAATGATGAAGATATTGCGCAGGTGTTAAACTATATACGCAATTCATGGAATAACAAAGGTTCGGTTATAACTGCAAATGACATTATTGAAACAAGGAGAAAATATGCAGGAAGACAGAAAACGTTTACAACAGAAGAATTGGATAACATTAAGTAAGCTATTTTGGTGAATTGTGAGTTGTGGGTGAAGCATCATTTATTCATTACTAATTATTCATTACTCATTATTCGCTACAAACTACCATGAATAAACCAACAATAAAAGCAGGCATTATAGGTTCAGGCTTTGCGGCTAAATTTCACTATGATGCATTGCAAAGAGTATTCACCGCCGCGGTTGAAATCGTTGGCGCTTATTCACCCACTGCAGAACATTTAAGGGCCTTCACCGAACCAAGAAAAATAGATGCATACGATAACATCAATAAATTAATTGAAGCCAGCGACCTATTGCATGTTTGCACGCCCCCGGTAACGCATGAGCCTGTTGTAATTGCTGCACTGCAACAAAACAAACATGTTATTGTTGAAAAGCCATTGACAGGATATTTTGGCAATGACACAAGCCATTTTAATGGTGATACGTTTCCCAAACAGCAGGGCCTTGACCATGCATTGCAAAGCATTCAAAACATGTTGGAGGCAGAAAAGAAAAGCAGCGGTAAAATAATGTATGCTGAAAATTGGGTATATGCACCGGCTGTACAAAAAGAAAAAGAGTTGATACAAAAAACAGGCGCGCAAATTTTATACATGCGTGGCGAGCAATCGCATTCGGGTTCACATTCAAAAAGCTATGGTCTATGGAAATTTTCAGGTGGCGGTTCTATGATGGGCAAAGGCTGCCACCCGTTAACCGCAGCTATCTATTTTAAGCATGTTGAAGGCAAAGCCCGCAATAATAAACCTATTCATCCAAAAACAATATCGGCCCGAACACATGCTATAACACGCATGCCCGGTTTTAAAAACGAAGGCTATTTGAGAGCTTCCTATACGGATGTGGAAGACTTCGCTGTGATGCATGTTGTGTTTGAAGACGGCACGTTTGCCAACCTTATTGCGAGCGAGTTGGTATTGGGTGGCGTGCATAATGTGCTTGAAATAAATACAACCAATCACCGTACAGTTTGTAATATCAATCCCAATGATGCAATGCAATCCTATACACCCGATAAAAAGTATTTTGAAGATGTGTATGTGCTGGAAAAGATCGAAACAAAAGAGGGCTGGTCGGGCATTTCGCCGGATGAAGGCTGGTTTGCAGGTTACCAGCATGAGATGGATGCCTTCTATCGTTCGGCAGCCTTTGGCAATGCCATAGAAAGCAATAGCAGCCTGGCTGCAGATGTTATTGCCACCATATACGCCGGCTATGTATCTGCAGAAAATAAGGGTGTTGAAACAATCATTCCGCAGGTATCATCATAAATATTCATAAACAAAGAACAAAATCACGCCAAAGCTTCATGCCTTTTAAGCCGTAGCTTAAACTTTTTTGCGTGCTTTTTGGTTACATCATCCCGGTATCTCCTCAACCAATATTTCATTCCCGGCCTTATCATAATACGTGCAACTCATTTCATCAATGGAAACTACCCATTTTTCTATGCCTGATTTTGCGCAATCATTACAAAATGTAATATAATCCGTCTGGCCTTGCTGGTGTGTTTTAAGATCTGCTTTAAACTGTTCAGCGTTGCAAATAGCTGCAACAGTTAGTACATCATACTTCGTCGGTAAAGCTGCTTTATAACCCGCCTCCCCGGAATAGTCTGTGTGGCCATCGCTAACAAAAGTTTCATAAGATACAACTCCCAACTTTTTTATATCCTGTATATATGCCGGAAAATCTGCCCCGGATTTAACCTTTGAATGGGCTGCTTTTATTTCCTCAATTGTAAACATGTTGCCTGGGGTTTTGCTTTTAAATAATGTTATTGCAATAAATAGTTTATGTGCATTGACGACATTACACTCATCGTTATCATAAAATGCGCCTGGTCAAAAAAGTTGTTGCCATAGCAAAGCTAAGTGAGTGATTTTACTTTACTGATATTATCTATCACAGTGTTAATGCGTACCATAAATGCCAATTTTTTGGGCGACGTGCCAACAAGTTTGCGAAGTCTTTTTTCAACGGGCTTTAGCTAATGAAAAGCGTTTATTCAATTCTTTTATCCGGATGTTACCTTTGATTCATATGTGGTTTTAAAGGCTTCAATAATTGGTTTGTCTGTTACAACTTGTTTTAAATGGGCTAACAAAAACTGCTCAACCATGCGTATACGTCGCATATCGGATTTTGCAGCAGCTAACTTTCCTCTGTTTCGGCAATTTTATTTTTATCAAAAAGTTATCGGGGGAACCACTTTGATTAAATAATTCATGGGCGGGCAAGATTGAAAAAAAACAAAACCAACTTCGCTGAAGTAAACTAAAAGAGTTCCTGTGCCGGCTATATTTTTAAATGTTTTATAACTGTCTGCAAACCGTTATACCTGCTGCTGATAAAGTTGTTTCAGTGCAGGTATCATCGATATTATTAACCGGCCTTTATACTGGAAGCCCGGCAGGAGCCCTGTGGATGGAAATACTTTATAGGTGCTTTCCGTATTGTGCCAGATATAATCATGAATTTGATATACGGTTTTAATGCGTTTGCCGGTATGCATTTATCAAATTTCATTGCTGCAATAAAGCTGTCGTTTTTTATAAAATTACTGTCAACACTTTATTTTTATGCAGTATGAAGAAACTCCTTATCAAACTTTTTCGCAAACCTGTTATTCGTTTGGCAGAGAAATTTTCTTCGCGGCCTGATAAACAAAGGGTATTTGATTCATTAACTGAGCTACATAAAAAAATTCTAAATGGTGATGAGAAAAAGGGCCTAAATCTTCCTTTAAATACAACCACACAAAAAATAATTGTGTTCTCAGATCAGCATAAGGGCGCAAAAAATGCGGCGGATGATTTTGCCATTTGTGAGAAAAATTATGATGCCGCACTTGACTATTATTTTAATGCGGGATTTTTATTCATTAATCTTGGAGACGGTGAAGAGTTATGGGAGAATAATGTTTTCCAGGTAAAAAAATACAACAAACCTTCGTTTGAAAAAGAAAAGTTATTTGTGCAGCAAAAAAGATTTATAAAAATCTTCGGTAACCACGATTTATATTGGGCCAACGACCCGCTTGCCTGGACACAATTGGAAAATATTTATGGAGAAAAAATTTCGATTTACGAAGGCTGTATTCTAACAACCACATTAAACGACAGAGCTTTTCAAATTTATCTTACGCATGGGCACCAGGGAGATTTACAAAGCGATGGCAATTGGTTCAGCAAGTTTTTTGTTGCAAATATATGGGGCCCTATGCAGGGTTTACTTGAAATTAATCCGAATACACCGGCATTCAACAATCAATTAAAATCTTTGCACAATACTTTGATGTATGAATGGAGCAGCGTGGAAAAAAATATATTGCTTATTACCGGGCATACGCATCAACCGGTATTTATGTCGTTAACACACCTGGAAAGATTATATGTGAAACTTGCGGATGCGCAAAAGAATAAATTTGAGTCAGCCATAAAAAATATAGAAACTGAGATTGCAAAAGCACAGCCGGTAAATCCAACGCCACCTGACCTTTCTAAGATCATTCCGTCTTACTTCAACAGCGGCTGCTGCTGTTTTGATGATGGGGACATAACAGGAATTGAGATTGCCGAAGGTTACATTCGTTTAATAAAATGGCAGGCAAAGAACAATATGCCCAAGAGGGAAGTGCTTGAAGAAATTAAATTAAATATATTGGAAGACTTGCTGCCCTGATGTTTTACAAATTTTAAAATCAAATCTATTTATAACGAATCTTATTTTAGCAACAATTATGCGTGCTTATCAAAACATTTCATTTGTATTTCTCCTGTTGTTATCACTTGCCTTTAACTCCTGCCTGGATAGCGAAACGGAGGCTGAAAGAAGTTGCTACTATTTGCAGAATAAATCGTATCTCGATATAGATGAAGTAAAATTCCTGAAGCAACATGCGATACATAAACTCTATGCCAAAATAGTGGATATTGATTGGAGCGACGCTTATGGGGCCATCCCTGTATCTGAAAATAATCTTAACATAATGAAGGAGTCTGCGAATATTTATGATGCACTTCATCTAAATATTGTTCCGGTTGTTTCCATAACAAATAAAACATTCCTGAGCGCAGATTCAACAAACCTGCATTTAGTGGCCATGCGCATAATAAAAAAATGTATGCAAACGCACGACTCCGCCGACGTTCGCTCAGGAAGCAACCAACTTGCTTTTTATGCAAAAGCACATTTTCCAACCGAAATTCAATTTGATTGTGACTGGACGGAAAGCACGTCAAAAAGCTATTTTCGATTTTTGGAAGAAGTAAAAAAATTAATGCCGGATAGTATTATTGTATCGGCAACAATAAGACTCCATCAATACAAATACACTGCTGAAATGGGAGTACCTCCGGTTGACAGAGGAATGCTTATGTTGTACAATACCAGCGATCCTGGAAAGTATGAAACGGCAAATTCAATATTTAATTATGAGAAAGCCAGCGCATACTTTACAACAAATAAAAAGTACGCGATTCCTTTGGATGTGGTTTTGCCGGCATTTTCACGAAGCCTTGTATTCAGAGATCACCAACTCTATCAGGTTGTAAACGAAGTCCCTGAAAGCCAATTAAGCGAGCCAGGTTTTCTTCAACAAGAAAGCAATGGCTTTTTTACTGTAAAAAAAGATACTGTTTTTAATAATATTTTGTTACGTGCCGGAGATGAAATTAAACCGGAAGCAATGAGCATAAATGATCTGAACAAAGCCGCTGAACTTGCACACAAAGCCATCAATTCAAAAAACTATTCGCTTGCTTTTCTTGGTATATCAAAAGATAGCGTGAATAAATCTGACAACAATGAAATTGAAAAAATATACCGTTCTTTTTAGCAGCGTTTTTCCTGCTGCGCGAAACGGCACACGCCTATGGTTGTGTGGGGTTAATATCAATCATTTAAAATACTAAACTGTTGTTGCATAATTTATTCTCTTAATTTCGAAACTATAAACAATACGTATGAAAAAGCTCTTTAAACAATTCCTTATTGCATTGCTTGTGTTGGTTTTATCTTATAACCTGCAGGCACAATCTGATGGCTGGATTTCCTTATTTGACGGTAACTCTTTAACAGGCTGGAAGGTTGGCAACAACGCATCAACGTTCAGTGTTGACAGTGGCGCGATAAAAGTAAACGGCAACACGGCGCATTTGTTTTATGATGGCGATGTAAACAACCACAATTTTAAAAACTTTGAATTTAAAGCCGATGTAAAGACAAAGCCACATTCCAATTCGGGTATTTATTTTCATACGCAATACCAGGAAGGTGGCTGGCCCGCCAAAGGTTATGAAGTGCAGGTAAATAATTCGCATACCGACTGGCGCAGAACCGGCAGCTTATATTCCATACAGGATGTAAAGGAAGTATATGTGCCAGATGATGTTTGGTTTACAGAATATATTAAAGTTGAAGGCAAACATGTGATAATAAAAATAAATGATAAGGTAGTTGTTGATTATACAGAACCCGAAAACGTGCAGCGGCCTGATAATATGAAAGACAGGCTGATCTCAAACGGCACTTTTGCCTTGCAGGGTCACGACCCCGGCAGCACCGTTTATTTCAAAAACATAATGGTAAAACCGCTTGCCGATTAAAGCTGATTGCAGGATTACAACATTGCGTTTGCAGCCTGCAGGATCGGCGTTGAATAGGTTGCCATGAAAATAGGCAGTACAAGGGAGTGACACAAGGAACGATGCTATGCCTTCAACTGCTGACAACAAACTATAAAGTATGTCATGAAGTGAATACTAACCGTTATCAAAAAACTATATTTGAGCTATTAAATTAATTTTGCTGCATGGCAAGAATACGTACCGCAAAAGATGTTTCGCGCAAAGAGATCATATTAAAGGCCGCAGCAACGCTTTTTCACGAAAAAGGATATAAGGCTGCAAGCATGCGTGACCTTGCGGAAATGGTTGGTGTTGAAGCGGCCAGTTTATACAATCATATTCGTTCTAAAACTGAATTGTTGCACGACATCTGTTTTAATGTTGCGAATATTTTTTGGGAACATCTGAATAAAGTTGAGCTTTCTGATGCCAGGCCTATTGAAAAGCTTGAAACCTTGTTGCGCTTTCACATTCGCCAAATGATCGAAAACTTCCAGGAAGTATATATAAGCGACAGGGAGTGGCGTTACCTTACAGACCCTTATCTTTCCAATTATCAAAACCAGCGTCGTAACTACCGCAAGCGTTTTACCACAGTTGTTGAACAGGGAATTGAAAGTGGTGAGATCAACAAAATTGATGCTTCAACGGCTGTGCTTATAGTGCTGCATGCTGTAAGCGGCATAGAAAGCTGGCACCGCAGTAAAATTAAAGTAAGCGGCGAAGAGCTTGAAGAAAACATGATCACCATTTTAATTGATGGTTTAAAAAAATAGATGAAGGGTTGCATGCATGTCAACACATTTTGAAAAGGTGCGAATAAAGGAAGTGCGGCGCGAGACAGACGATTGTGTTTCGGTTTTATTGGACATGCCTGAAAACCTGGAGCAAAAATATGCTTACCTGCCCGGTCAGCATATAACGTTACGCACCACCATTAATAACGAAGATATAAGGCGTTCTTATTCCCTTTGCAGTTCTCCACTGCATAACGAGTGGCGCATTGCGGTAAAGAAAGTTGATGGCGGTATTTTTTCTGAATTTGCCAATAACATTCTGAAGGAAGGTGATACAATTGAATTAATGCCCCCGATGGGCCATTTCACTTTGCAACAAACTGATGCAGCCAGATATTATGTGTGCTTTGCCGCCGGTAGTGGCATCACGCCTGTTCTTTCAATTATTAAAACAGGATTGATAAAACAACCGCAAAGCAGCTTTACCTTAATTTATGGCAATCGCACAAGGCAGTCAATTATTTTTAAAGAAGAGATAGAGGCATTGAAGAATAAGTTCATGAGCCGCTTTCAGTTGATACATATTTTAAGCCGCGAACATACGGAGGCGCCATTAAATGAAGGAAGAATTGATATTGCAAAATGCAAACAGCTATTCAGCAGTGTTGCCTCCTTAAACGCGGATGAATTTTTTATTTGCGGCCCTGAAGCGATGATATTTTCTCTTAAAGACTGGCTGCTTTCCAAAAATGTTGATGCGAAAAAGATAAGGTTCGAATTATTCAATACAACTACAACCACCGCAAAAAAAATCCAACAGCCTGATTCCACACCCGGCGCTAAAAAAGACATTTCGCAGGTAAACATTCAGCTAGATGGAAGAAGTTTAAGCTTTGATTTGGCTTATGATGGCGAAACTATTTTAAACGCTGCCTTGCAGCAAGGCGCCGATCTGCCTTATGCATGTAAGGGCGGTGTTTGCACAACATGCAAGGCTAAACTGGTGCAAGGCAAAGTGGAGATGGATGTAAATTACGGCCTCGTACCCGAAGAAGTTGAACAGGGCTTTATTTTAACCTGTCAAAGCCATCCACGAACGCCGGTTGTTGTTGTTGATTTTGATGTTTGATCCTAATTCAAAACGTCTACAGATTCGCATCTCAGCGTTTAAATGTTTAAGGTTACATGTAAAGTTGCGCAGATTTTGTTTCAGTAAATTCGTGTAAAATTTCCGGCTTTGTTTAAATCAATCATTCCGTTTTATATCATTTGTGTCGCCCTATATATATTTTTTACCCGCAGGCCCGATTACCAGGATGGTGAATTTACAACAGGCGTTATACATTATATGGTTGACAGTACAAACAAACCTGTTGCAAAAGCAATTTTCACTGTAAATAAAATACAATACACAATTAATGCTGCTTATGTTTTTCGCAGTCTTAAAGAAGGCAGCCGGGCCGAAATTATTTACGAAGCATCAGAGCCTTCGAAAGCTGCGGTTTACAGTTGGTGGGGTTATTGGTTCCAGTGGGATGAATTGCTGGCTTCCATTTTAATTCCGCTAATTTTATTTTATGCCGCAACAGCAATTACCGCGCATCCAACACCGGAAGCTGTAATGGAAGAAATGGAAATGCGCAACCCGCCTAAAAGAAAAAAGTATGATGTCTGAATGGGTGATTTACATGCATACAGCTCATAACTAAAAATCAGAAGCACATAATTATCGCCTCCTTAATAATCAATATCCAGATTCAACCTGTTTTTTAATTCTTTTACCAGCGGATATTTTTCTGCAATGCGTTCAAATTTTTGCCGGCTGTTTAAGGTTAAGTATACAGGAATTTCTTCTGCTTCACCGGCTTCAATTAATATTTTAAAATTGATGCTGCGATTATTAAAGGCCTGCTGTATAAAATCGCAAAGCATTGTTTTTTCCTGTTCAATAAATTTTTGTTGCGTAAATGCATGTACGGTTATGGTGAAAAAATTATCTGTCTCAACAGTGATCTTTGCACTTTTGAATGTTTGATAAGTGGAATGCTTGTTGGGCTGCTTTTCAAGTGTGGCCGCATATTCATTCCATACTTCAATAATCCTTTCAGGCGATAATGCCTCGGCTTCTTTTATTTCTTCAACATTATAATCTGCGCCCACTTTTTCACGCAGCGTTTCCAGCAGGCTTTTGCCGTTCGCACTTTTTGGAACAGCATATTTTGTTGCCGGCTCTTTAGCGGTATCGATTTTTTTGGCTGCGACTGTATTTTCTGTTGGTTTGTTTATCGCTTCGGGCTGAATAGTGATTTTTGCTTCCGTTTTTTTACCGGGTGAAGCAGTTGTTTGTTCAATTGTTTTTGTTTTATAAATCACAGGCGCGTCAACGCGTTTTTTTTTAATTATACTGCCGTTATCGCTTACCAGTTCGAGTGCCTGTTGCAAATAGTTCAGTTTAATAAGCGCCAGTTCAACATGCAATCTTTTATTACGGGCCATTTTATAGTTTAACTCGAACTCATTTAAAATATTCAGTGCGCTTACAAGATAGCTCATGCTAACCTGCTCTGCTTTTGCAATGTATTTTTCCTGCATGCCTTCCACTACTTCAAGCAAGGCGGCTGCTTTCGCATTTTTACTTACCAGGAGATTGCGCATAAATTCTGCGAAGCCATTTAACACCATATCTCCTTCGAAGCCTTTGCTGTTTATTTCATCGTACAACAACATGGCGCTGCCAATATCCTGTTGTAATAAATTATCCAGGAGCTTAAAATAGTAATCTTCATCAAGAATATTCAGGTGCTCGAGCGTATTCTGATAATTCACCTCGCCATTGGTGAAACTTACAATCTTATCAAGAATGCTTAATGCATCACGCATGCAGCCTTCACTTTTTTGAGCGATGATCTGCAACGCAGGCTTTTCCGCTTTGATTTCTTCCTTCTTTATAATTTCCTGCAAATGTTCAACTGTATCGTTCGTGGTAATGCGTTTGAAATCGAATATCTGGCAGCGCGACAAAATAGTTGGAATGATCTTGTGCTTTTCTGTTGTGGCCAGAATAAAAATAGCATAAGGTGGCGGCTCTTCCAGTGTTTTTAAAAATGCGTTAAAGGCAGCGGCACTTAACATGTGCACTTCGTCCACAATATATACTTTGTATTTTCCTGCCTGCGGCATAAAGCGCACCTGCTCAACCAATGTGCGGATATCATCAACAGAATTGTTACTGGCAGCATCTAACTCGTGAATGTTTAATGATGTGCCTTCATTAAAGCTTTTGCATGAATTGCAGGTATTACAGGCTTCGCCGTCAGGCTGCAAATTTTCACAGTTGATTGTTTTGGCAAGAATACGGGCGCAGGTAGTTTTACCAACACCACGCGGACCACAAAATAAAAACGCATGCGCCAGTTGGTTGTTTTTTATTGCATTTTTTAGCGTGGTTGTAATATGTTGCTGGCCTACCACTGTATCAAAAGTTTGTGGCCTGTATTTTCTTGCAGAAACAATAAACTTATCCATAGCAAACCGCAATTTAAGCAGGTGCAATCACTTTTGTAACCGGCCCTTGGTTAAATTATACACATGTATTTCTTTTGTACTGGTAATGAATATTCAACATCTCAGTAATTTAAAAAAATTTCTCGACAGCAAGGTTGAACAATACAACCAGCCCGCATTTATTAAAGATGACCCCATCAGCATACCGCATTTATTTACAAAAAAACAAGACATAGAAATTGCAGGTTTTTTTGCTGCTGTTTTTGCCTGGGGAAACCGTAAAACCATCATCAATAAATCGAAAGAATTAATGGAGTTGATGGAAATGCTGCCGTATGAATTTTGCCTGAATACGGATTTGGAAAGATTGAAAAGATTACTGGATTTTAAACACAGGACATTCAATGCAACTGACCTTTTGTACTTCGTAGAATTTTTGCAATACCATTACCAGCACAACAATTCTTTGGAAACCGCTTTTACAAAATGGGGCGATGATATTGAACAAATGCTTACCGGGTTTCATCATTATTTTTTTAGTCTTGAAGCTGTGCCTGCACGAACAAAAAAACATGTTGCAACACCGGAAAAAAGATCAAACTGCAAACGCCTGAATATGTTTTTACGGTGGATGGTGCGCAGCGATGATAAAGGCGTTGATTTTGGTTTATGGAACACTATTAAGCCTGCACAATTAATTTGCCCGGTGGATGTGCATGTTGCAAGAGTGGCGAAGCGGCTTGATTTATTGCAACGCAAACAAACAGACTGGAATGCAGCCATTGAGTTAACAGAACAATTACAACAATTAGATGCCAACGACCCTGTAAAATATGATTTTGCTTTGTTTGGTTTGGGCGTGATGGAAAAGTATTAGTCGTTATAAATTTAGTGTATCGAATTGCACATATCACTGCAACGCCTTCCAGGAAGATATGATTTACACAAACGATTATACTGGTAAAGCGTAAGAAAAAAGGAAACTATCACTCATCGATGATTTAGAAATATATCAAGGCATACTGCCTTTACCAAAGCAAACCACCTGATGAAAGACTCATATTACATGCGAAGGAAGACGCAAACGTTATGAAAACAGATATTGATGTTTTAAGCAAGGCAATAATTATATTAAAAAAGCCTTCATAAATTATCAAATTTATAAAGGCTCCTCCTGTTACCTGGTGACCCCGCAGAGACTCGAACTCTGGGCCCGCTGATTAAGAGTCAGCTGCTCTACCAACTGAGCTACGGAGTCTGATTTTCGACTGCTTTTAACAGCAGGGCTGCAAAAATAATTGTTTAGTGTATTTTGCACACTAAATTTTTTTATGGCTGAATACACAAATAAGCTAATCATTATTACTGCACCTTCGGGAGCAGGAAAAACTTCAGTCACAAAATATTTACTTGATAAAATTCCGCAGCTTGCATTTTCTGTATCCGCCACTACTAGAAAGCCGCGCAGCAATGAAACCGATGGCGTTGATTATTATTTTATCTCAGAAGAAGCCTTTCATAAAAAAATACAGGAGAATGATTTTATAGAATGGGAAATGGTGTATGAAGGCAAATTTTATGGCACATCCCGAAGCGAGCTTGAACGTTTATGGAAACAAAATAAAGTACCTTTATTGGATATTGATGTGAAAGGCGCCATCCATGTTTTTGAACAGTTTAACAGTAATTGCCTTACTATCTTTATTGAGCCGCCATCAGTTCAGGAACTTGAAAGAAGATTAAGTGCTCGTGGAACAGAAAGCCTCGAAAGCCTGCAAACACGATTAAACAAAGCTGTATTTGAATTGAGTTTTAAGAACCATTTTAATAGAATAATAGTTAATGACGAGCTTAAGCATGCCTGTCTTGAAGCGGAAGCCGCCGTTATAAAATTTTTAAGCCCGTAAATATTTACTATGCCATCATTCAAAAACAAAACAATATTTATTACCGGTGCAAGCCGTGGAATTGGAAAAGCAATTGCTTTAAGACTCGCGAAAGAAGGCGCCAATATTGTTGTGGCTGCAAAAACCATTGAAGAAGATCCACGTCTTGGCGGCACCATTTATTCCGCTGCTACTGAAATTAAAGAGGCTGGTGGTAACGCTTTGGCGGTGCAGGTTGACATACGTGCCGAAGACCAGATCGCTTATGCGGTGGAAAAAGCTGTTGAAGTTTTTGGCGGAATTGATGTAGTTGTAAACAATGCTTCAGCCATACAGTTAACTAACACTGAAAATACAGAGGCAAAACGTTTTGACCTGATGCATACCATAAATGTGCGCGGCACTTTTCTTGTTACCCAATATTGCCTGCCATACTTAAAAAAAGCCTCCAATGCGCATATACTTACTTTATCACCGCCAATAAACCTTGACGAAAAATGGCTTAACAAGCATGTTGCTTACACGATGAGTAAATACAATATGACGATACTTGCCATGGGCTGGGCGGGCGAATTTAAAAAATACAATATTGCATCCAATACCTTATGGCCCGCAACCACAATTGCTACTGCAGCGGTAAAAAATTTGTTAGGTGGTGAAGCCTTAATGAATATGAGCCGCAAGCCTGAAATTGTTGCCGATGCAGCTTATTATATATTAGGTAAAGCCGCCGCCATATGCACGGGTAATACCTTTATTGACGAAAAGGTTTTGGCTGCAGAAAACATAACTGATCTTTCCGGTTATGCAGTTAATCCTAAGGCCAACCTATATCCTGATTTGTTCTTATAGCAAAAAAAAGGCTGCCTGGATAAGCAACCTTTTTATCATTACCTAATATCTAAAATTAAGGTTTTGTTACGGCTCCGCCTGTAAGGCTTGGATCATTCAAAGCCTGGTTAGGATCTACGGTTAAACCCGGAGGTAGTGTAACACCCATTTCTTTTGCAACAAACGGAAACATATTTTCAACCTTGCTACCCAGTTCATAAGCATCAGGTTTTAAGATAAGATCGTATTTTTTTGTAGCCAATACTTTTTTATATGCTACCAATACTTTCTGATAAGAAGGTGCTAATAATTTTTGCTGGTATGCGTTAGATTTTTGCTGGGCAATCTGCTGCCAGTAAACAAGCTGCATTGCCATTTGTTGTTTCTGCTGGTTGTTATAATCCATGACGGTCTTGGGCACACTGCCTTTTACTGAATCTGCTTTAAGCGTACTGTCTAATCTTTGATATTCGCTTTGATACACCTGGTATTCTGCGCCAAGAGAATCTCTTTGATAAACCTGTGTGAGGCTGTCAACAGCGCGGTATTCAGGCATTGCCTGTACCATGATATCCAAATCAAAAACACCTACTTTTAAACCCGTAGCAGTTTGAGCATTTAGTTTATTAAAACCGAAACATAAGGCAACAATGCAAGCCGCTGCCGTTAGAACCTTCTTCATTTTTTATTGTTTGTTTTTATTGTTGACTATTAATTTTTAATCCCGAGTTGCTGCAGTATATCATTACTGCGGTCTAATTTTGGGTCGGCAAAGATAACAGTAATTCCTTCACTTTTATCGAGCACAAAATCGTAACCGTGTGCAACCGCCATTTTTTGCACTGCATTATAAACTTTATCCTGTATTGGCTTAACAATTCTTTCTCTTTCCCTGAAAAGATCACCTTCATAGCCAAAACGCTTTTTCTGCAAGTCCCTTACTTCCTTCTCTTTATTATACAATTCATCTTCCCGTTTTTTCTTTAGATCATCACTCAGCATGTATTGTTCAGCGTCGTAATTTTTATACATGGTATTCAACTGGGTCTGCAGGTTGTCTATTTCTTTCTGCCATTGATCGCTTATTTGCTGAAGCTTCTTGTCGGCGTCTGCATATTCAGGCAATTTGCTGAGTATATATTTAGTATCAATAATGGCATATTTCTGTGCGTTAACATTAATGAAGCCTGCTGTAAGCAGTATTGCAATTAATATCTTCTTCATGACAAAAAATTTGCGGGTTTTTTAATTTTTAGATGTTAAATGTAAATTAATCCGGTTCATAACCCAACATAAATGTAAACCTGGAAGCGTCTTTAAGTTTAACACCGTTGCCGTACCTGTCTAAGCCTACACCATAGTCAAATCCAAGCAAACCAAACATGGGAAGAAAGAATCTTACACCAACACCAACTGAGCGGCGAAGCCTGAACGGGTTATAATCTTTGAAAGAATACCAGCCGTTAGCCGCTTCAAAAAATCCCAAAGCATAAATTGTGCTGCTTGGGTTTAAGGCGAAGGGATAACGCAGCTCAAGCGTATATTTATTGAAGATGGTAAAGTATTCTGAAGCACCCTGCTGATCCGGGTTCACACGCGGATCTGAAGTTTGATAAACAGGGTAACCACGATGCGCTACGATATCATAACCCAACAACGCATAACTGTTGCTTAAGCCTGCGTCTCCAACCTGGAAGCGCTCAAACGGCGAGATCTGCAGGTCGGGATTGTAGCGGCCCAAATAACCCAATTTGGCAGCAAGCTTCATTACGAATTGCTTGTTATTTTCAGGGCCTGTTGGCCTGCCAATTGGCACAAACCATTCACCCGTAAACCGCCATTTGTAATATTCGATTAACGTATAGGGGTTTGACCAGTTCTCAATTTTTGGATTGATTAACGAAAAAGGCGGTGTTGCCTGCAACGTTAGAAGGAAGTTGGAACCTGTTCTCGGAAATATCTGCTGATCTTCAGAATAGCGCTGCAGTGAAAATTTAAGGCTTACATTATTTGAATAACCATTGTTAAAGCCAGGCAGGTTTGTAGGATCGATATAATAATTCTTAAGCTGGTAACGGGCATATTCCAATGTTACACCAAAATTAAAATAGTCATCAGGCCATTTTAACTGTTTTGACAAACCTACCGCAATGCCGGTTGTTTTAAAGAAAGAAGTATCTGCTGCCTGCTTTGTATAACCACCCGTTGTAGGATCGTAAGCATTGGCAAATTTTGTATCGTATATAGATACTGTGAGCGCGTTTCTTTTTTTGCCGCCTAACCAGGGCTCGGTAAAGGAGGCATTGTATGAGCGATATGCACGCCCGTTACTTTGAACACGAAGGCTTAATTTCTGGCCGTCACCAACAGGAAGTGGATCCCAGGCTGACTTATTAAAGATATTTTTTATTGAAAAGTTATTAAATGTAACGCCCAATGTACCTGTTACACCTATACCACCACCAAAACCTGCGCTCAACTCAAGCTGGTCGCCTGATTTTTCTTCCACCTGCCAGTTAACATCCACCGTACCATTTTCCTGGTCGGGCACAATGTCAGGAATTATTTTTTCCTGGTTAAAAAAGCCAAGGTTTGCAATTTCGCGCTGAGAGCGAATTACATCACTACGGCTGAATTTCTCACCGGGCAGTGTACGCAGTTCTCTTCTTATAACATATTCCTTTGTTCTCTCGTTGCCCGAAATTTTAATATTTTTAAAGGTGGCCTGCGGGCCTTCAGACACTCTTATATCATAGTCAATTGTATCGTTGTACACAGAGGTTTCAACAGGGTCAACATGAAAGAAAAGGTAACCATCATCCATGTATAAGCCACTTATATCACCACCCTCCGGAGAAACGTTTATTCCTAATTTCTTTTCAAGTATGTCCCGGTTATAAACATCGCCCTTCTTAATACCTAAAATGGCAACCAGTATTGAATCGGAATATTTTGTTGCGTTGCTGAAAGAAATATTTCCGAAGTAATATTTATGCCCTTCGTTCACCTGCAGCGCAATGTGAAGGCCATCTTTTGCATTAGCTGTATCATCCTTAACTATCGTGGCGTCTCTGTAGCCAAGCGAATTATAATAACTGACAACTTTTTCTTTATCCTCCTCGTATTTCTTTGCATCGAATTTTGCAGAAGAAAAAGGCTTGATCTTAATATATGGCTCAAGCACTTCTCTTGTTTTTGTAAACGATAAAAAGCCCCAATCATTCATGTAATCATGAAAATCGTACTTAGTGCTGTCATTGTATTTGGTCTTGAATCTTGAAGGGAAAAGCGTTAAGTGGCTTTTTTCTTTTGTTCCCTTCATCTGTGCCTTTAATTTGTCGTCACTTATCGTATTGTCAAGAAAATTTATTTCGGCAATTTTTACTTTGCTTCCGCGCTCAACATCATAAACAAGAACAGATGAGTTTTGCGCCGTGGTGTCTCTTACTTCATGCACCGAAACCTGCACATTGCGAAACCCTTTATCGGCATAAAATTTCTTTATCGCCTCAACTGAAGTGCGTTTAACATTTTCTGTGATAACCCTGTTTACAACCAGCCCTGTTTTTGGAGTAAGATCATCTTTTTCGCCTTTTTTAACGCCATTAAATTCAAACCTTGATAAACGCGGCCTTTCCGTAACATTTATTTCAAGTGTAATGGAGTTCTCTTTAAGTGATGTAATATAAATAGCAACATCACTGAAATAATTCTGGCTCCAAAGCTTGTTGATCGCCTTGGAAAAATTGTCGCCACCAGGTATCGAAACTTCATCACCAACGTTTAAACCCGCAATAGATAATAACAGGTTCTGATCAAAATAATTATTTCCCGTAACAGTTATATCAGTGATTTTATACTTTTTCGGAATGGTTTGGTTATGAATATTAAGCAGATCGGCGTTTAAAGAAGTAACCGGTGGTACCGTATCTGTTCTGTTAAGATTGAGCAGGCCGGTAGAATCTCTTTGAACGAGCGGCCCCGGAATAGAATCGGGTCTCGCAGTTGGTACAGAAGGTTGTTGCTGAGCAGTTGCTTGCTGGATGCTTGCAAAACAAAGGATATATGATAAAGCGATCGCGGAAAGATATCGCATCCGGATTATATTATTTAATAATTAGTAAGTGTTTTGATTGAACGCTTGTAGCCTCATTATTCTTAAAAGCGGGCAAATTAGATGGAATAATTAAAAGTGTTTGTTAAATCAAAACTCAAAATCAGGAATGAAGAAGCTGTTCGGGTTGATGCGATGCAATTTGTTCGTCGGTTTTACCAAAACGCCTTCTTCTGTTCTGAAAATCAATGATGGCTTCAAAAAGATGATCTTTTCCAAAGTCGGGCCAGCGTGTACTTGTAAAGTATAGTTCTGCATAAGCAAGCTGGTACAGTAAAAAATTACTGATACGGTATTCTCCACTGGTTCTTATAAGCAGGTCAGGATCCGGAAAACCGCTGGTAGCAAGATATTTTTGTATAGTATCCTGGTCAATATTTTCTATCAATAAATTTCCTTCTTTAACATCTGCCGCTATGTTTTTAACAGCCTGCAACAATTCCCACCGGCTGCTATAACTTAATGCCAGAATAAGATTAAACTTATTGTTATGGCTGGTCTCCTGCAAAGCCTCTTCCAATTCCTTCCTAGCAAAAGGCGGCAAGGTATTCATATCGCCAATTACATGCAGCTTAATATTGTTTTCATTGAGTGTGGTTACTTCTTTGCGAATTGTGTCAACAAGCAGTTCCATTAAGCCATCCACTTCATCTTTAGGCCGGTCCCAGTTTTCAGTGCTAAAAGCGTACAATGTAAGGTATTTAATATTCAACTCAGCACAGCCTTCCAGTATGTTACGCACACTTTCAACCCCGTGGTAGTGGCCATACAAACGGTCGTGTCCTTTTTCTTTTGCCCACCGGCCATTACCATCCATAATTATGGCAATGTGGTTAGGCAATTTGGAAAAATCAATTTTGTCTTTAAGATCAGGCATAAAAATTTGCTCGATGCAAAATTAATAAATAACAAGAAGCAGGCTGAAAGTAAGTTTTTTTGTTAAAATATTAATTTTTTATTGGGGATGTGTCATCGCGCCGGGGGTGGGCATTTGTAAGTGCTGATATTAAATGATACGCCTAAATGAAATAAAACGTAGGCATCTTTTTGGGTACTATTGCCACGCTGCCTGCCTTTAACACCGATAGGCGTACCTGTTTCGTAGCTACGGTCCTGCAAATAATAAGCAGGATAATCTACATCCTGTGTGCCGTCAGAATGTGTTATAATGAATGCATCAGGCCCCGCATAATTTGTACTTATATCATCAAGATAGTCTGTAGAAGTAAACCTGTAGCCAACTTCTGCAAACACATTCATGCTTTCGTTTATGCTGTATTTAAACCCCAACGTAAGCGGGATGCATATCGCCATAGTGCTGTACTGTTTGCTTGTGGTATCAACATTCTGGCCTTCAGTTCCAAGCGGGCGTAAAAAATATTTAGTGCCATCAAGGTAAGCATACGGGTCATAAGAAAAAATGCCTACGCCCAAAGACAGATAAGGGGTGAACTTATAGCCTGAAACACCGGGAATAAACCTGAAAAAATTAAAATACCCACTTAATGATGCTTCCCATACATTTGAGTTGAAACTAAGATTTCTTCTTTTTTGTGTTTCGTTATTGCTGTAGATGTCGCTGTAAGCCAAAAAGGCATAATCGCCTGATAAGCGAACGCCTATATAGTTATTAAACTGCTTAAGGTAATAAAGGCCACCTGAAAAATTCGGGCGATTTAAAGCGGCTCTTGTATTCAAATCACCAAAATAATGCCCTGCGCCAATTGCAACACCAAATTCCCCTTCATTTTTATAGCTGTTATACAACTGAGATTGCCCGGAGCTTAACCCATAAACAAATGATAAAACAACCAAAAGAAAAAGTTTATTTAACCTCATGCTCACTGAAAATTATTTGTATAACGCAAAACAATATTTTTTCTTGTGTACCGTCGCAAGATAAAGGCTTAATTTCTTTTATCAAGGCCCCAGGTCAGTTTGGTATGCAATGTTGAAAGAAAATTGTTTTCATTGAGCCGTACCAGGTTAATTGAAAATCTTTCTTTGCGTACGGCAAGCTGAACATCTTTGTGCACCATTTCCCTGCGCGCATCCATAGCACAAATAAATTCATCGCTCCTGCTTTCCACCTCGAATGAAATAACATAAGAATCCGGAATTACGATTGGCCTTACATTTAAATTATGAGGTGCTACCGGGGTAATAATAAAGCTGCCTGTTTCTGGAAAAACGATCGGCCCGTTGCAACTCATGTTGTATCCTGTTGAACCTGTTGGAGTAGCCACAATCAAGCCGTCGCACCAATAGGTATTTAAAAATTCGCCGTTTAGATAGGTATTGATTTTTATCATGGGCGAGATATCCCGCTTATGTAGCGAAAATTCATTTAAGCCGAAAGGCGCATCTCCAAACAATTTTGCGTCTGATTCCAAATGAATGAGCGATCTTTTATCAATAACAAAAGTTCTATTAACCAGCGCATCTACAGCAATACCTAATTCATGCTTACTGATGCCGGCTAAAAAACCAAGCCTCCCATAATTAATACCCAGTATGGGAATATTCTTATTGCGTACCAATGTAACTGTGTCCAATATTGTTCCATCACCACCAAGGCTTATCAAAAAATCAACCGTTTTATTCAAATCTTCGTGCCCTGAAAAAAAATCAATTAAAGAATTGCCAACAGGATTTATAAACTCGGCAAGAGAATAATGTATTAATACTTCGATGTTATTGGTGGTGAGCCGTAGCACAAGTTCCTCAAGTTCGTCCCTCAACTCATGATTATTACCACGGCTGTAAATAGCTACTTTCATCTGTAGGTTTTTATTTTTCGATTTGGCGGATGCAATTACCATGCGCCTGCACGACAGTATACTTCAAATTTCAATAAAGATAATGCCTAAATTACCAGTTGGCACGTATTAAAAATCTGTGCTTAGATGCAGGTAGAGCCCATTACCGCCCAATTGGTTAAAACTATAATCAAGTTTAAATATTACATCGTAGGGCGCAACCATATCAATGCCAAAACCCCAACTGTACAGCAACCTGTTATTTAAAATACTGTTTCCCGGCTGTTCATTGTAAACATAACCCGCATCGGTATACAATTTCCCGTAAAACTTGAAAGGAAACTCTTTTGCATTTTTACCTGAACCCACGCCCTTTTTAAAACTGAAAAGCTGTTGCTGTAATGTGGCCCTGCCAACTATGCCGGCGTCCCCATCAATAACATAATATTCGTAACCGCGCATAAAAATATTTCCATAGTAACCAAACATGCTTTTGTTATAAAAGGGTTGGTTAAAAGGCAAATTGAGTGCACCACCTTCTTTAAACTGTATTTGCGTTTTTGTTAAAACAGGAATGGTGTAAGAGTTGATGGAAACGATTTGCGTAAGGTTCATATCTTTTGTTACGCCCCTGTGCAAAATGGTTGATTCAGATATAAGCCCTTTCGTTGGATAGAAATTATAGTCGGCATTGGCGTACCTGAAAGTATAACCAATGTAAGGAAAAGCCTGTTCGGTTTTTCCATTTGAGAAATAATCCGGGTTTAAAGCAGCAATGGTGTCGGCAATTTTTTCGTACATAAATCCCAACCTGAAAATGTGCCTTATGCGCAGCCCCGGGCGGTATATATAATCTCCCTCAACTTTTATTGTTTTGCGTACAAAGAAAAGACTGTCGGGCCTAAAGAACTGCTGTTTGCTTGAGTCTGTACGGTAATTAACTTCACGCTGATTGCTGTAGCCGGCATAAACTTGGTAACCTTGCTTTAATTCCCTGTCAAAAAAAGGTTGCTCGTATTTTAAAGCTATTTGGTGCGAAAAACCGGTAATAAACCATGCCGTAAGTTTATCATTCCTTCCCGTAATATTACTGTACTGGAATTTTATACCATAATTGGTTCTTTTAAGGGTATGGTTATAAGTTACCCACCAGGTATTAAAATTAGGATCAACAAATTTGAAATACGGCAAGGGTAAAATATACCAGCGCTCTTTTAGAAACACCGTAATAAAAACAAACTGGCCGTAGCTGTTTTCGACATAAACGGAAACATCTAAAAACAAACTGGTATTAATAAGCTGTTGCCTTGCTGTTTCAAGATTTTTTTGAAGATCTGTAAGTGCAACATAACTGCCTTGCTTAAATGGCAGTTCACGCTCTATTATGTATTGTTTTGTTTTCTTATTGCCATAAATGGAAATGCCGGCAATAAATAAAGTATCAGGCACTGAATTTTTTGCCGCCGTATCAATAATTACCCGCCCGGTACTTTGATGAACTGATGAGTCTGATTGTGCGTTACTGCAAACTGTAATTACTAAGCAAAAAAAAGATATAAATAAAACTTGCAACAGCTTCATGCGCAGATAAGCATAGATGGTAAGGCGGTAAAAATAGGCTTTGACAGCGAAGATGATTTAAGATGGAGAAATATTTAACAAGTATATAGGCCGTAATCTATACGTTCAGGTAGCTCATAAGATTGTTGTAATTTTCACGCAGGTCGTTTTCGAAAAGCTCTTCCCCAAAATAATAACGGACATTATAATCATAACGCTGCAGGGTTGCCAGCACATCAGAAACCTCTGTTTTATTTATCTTAAAGGTAACTATTAGTTGCCCCGAAATATGTTCTATATAAGTGTTGATCTGCGTTACAAAAGCATCATTCGTTTCAACAAGCCTGCAAAGTTCGCCAATTGAAAACTGGTGTTTTGCTGTTTCAATTACAAAAACGCCTCCCGGGACATCGGTACTTAAAAAAATACCAAGGCTTTGTATTAAGGATTCGTAGGTTGCCACACCAAGGTATTCTTTGGTTTGGGAAAGCACGGGCATAACTGTAACGCCGGCTTCAGTGGCTGATTTTAATACCGTTAAAAAGTGTTGATTATATTGAACACTTATATTCATGAACTTGTCGGAAAGAGAACCCACAACATCGGCATCTTCTGCCGACAATAATTCGTCCATGCTCAACAACCCTTCATAACTGTCATTGTTAAGAACAGCAAGATGGCTTACATTGTTTTGTTGCAGCAATTCCATTGCATCTTCAATGCTATCATTGGAGCGCAGAAACGGTATGGACGATTGTATAATTTCTGATACTAACATTAAGTTATTCTACCAATTAAGAGAGACAAGAATCGTTAAGCTAAAGTTGCAGCAGACTTTTTAATTTTTGCAAGAAATTCTTCCAGTATCCTGTTAAATTCTGCCGGTTGCTCCATCATTGGCGCATGGCCACATTTATCAATAAACTTTAATTCGCTGTTGGGTATAAGCTTATTAAATTCATGTGCAACAAAAGGAGGCGTTACCGTATCCTGGTTGCCCCAAACCAACAGGGTGGGTTGTTTTATCTGTTCCAACTCTTCGCCAAGATTATTACGGATTGCACTTTTTGCAAGCGCCAATATGCGTAAAAGCCTCAGGCGGTTATTGCAAATTTCATATACTTCATCAACCAAAGCGGGGGTGGCATTGGAAGGATCGTAAAAAGTTAATTCCGTCTTTTTCTTTATAAAGTCGTAATCGCTGCGGCGCGGATAGGAATCGCCCATTCCGCTTTCATACAAGCCCGAACTGCCCGTTAGAATAAGCGATTTAACATTTTCAGGATGCTTTAAGATATGCACCAAGGCTATATGGCCGCCTAATGAGTTACCAAGCAAATGATAATTCAGGTACCCTTTTTTTTCAATAAACTTGTTAATGTATTTTGCAAAGCCGCCAACAGAAGTATGCAGCAAATCAAGTTCAAACATAGGCAACATCGGCACAATTACTTTGTGCGTTTGCCTGAAATATTCAATAAGGTGTTCAAAATTGCTTAAAGCGCCAAACAAACCGTGCAATAAAATTAATGGCTCGCCTTCACCTTCTTCAATATATTTAAACTTCTCCAGTTTTTTAATTTCGTATTGCATATCTATATTCTGCGTAGTGCAAAGCTATTGCATCATCTGATTATGCTAAAGTAAATATTATTTGCTTTATATCAGTTAATTATAAGAAAGCATTAGAACTTCTCAGTGCAATCCCTTCAAAAAAATCAGAAAGCTGGTTAAAAATATTTTTAAACAATGGTATAATACTGCCCAACATGTTCACAGCCGCAGGGCCAAAAGGTTCTATTATACCGTAAGTATGTGAAGCGGCAATGGTTTCTTGTTTTATAAAATCCATTTTTGTAAGATAAAAAAGAAGAATGCTGTAAACAAAAAGGTAAATCAAAAGATAAAGAATAACGCCACCCAGTTTGTTAAGCCAGCCCAGCATACTTACATTTAAGGCGGTTTGAATAATGTTAGCAACCAAACGCACCAGTAAAATAACACCAATCAATACTATCAGAAACGATAATAAAGGCAACCATTTCCCTTGCGCATTAAATGAATGCTGCATCCAGTTGGCGACTGTTAAAGAAAGTTTCATGGCCGCAGCAACACCAATAATAATAGCAAAAAAAGAAAATACTGCCACAATAAAGCCGCGGCTTAATCCCTTAATAACAGCTACTGCAATCAATATTAATGTGAGAATATCAATTATCATAACAAGCCGCCCGCGCTCCCTTTACAAAGGAACTTTTTAAAACATGATTTAAAGTAATCATTACAAACAGGTAAGCTTCTTATGTAAACGTTTAACGCACCTATTTATTGGATAGCAATTCTTTAACAGCGGTTGAAATAGCTTTGCCATCTGCCTTGCCGGCAAATTGTTTTGTGGCAACACCCATCACTTTTCCCATGTCAGCTGGCGATGAAGCGCCAACCTGCTCAATAATTTTTTTCAATGCTTCTTTAAGCTCAGTTTCGCTCATTTGGGCAGGCATAAATTTTTCTATGATGGCAATTTCTTCTTCCTCTTTTTTAGCAAGGTCTGCCCGGTTTTGCTTTTGAAAAATATCAAGGGAATCTTTTCTTTGCTTCATCATTTTCTGCAGCATTTTAGTTGCAGCTTCATCTGTAAGTTCCCCATTGGCGCCGGGTTCTGTTTTTGCTTTTATAATTTCAGCTTTAATAGCGCGCAACCCGCGTAAAGCAGCTTCGTTTTTTGCTTTCATGGCTTCTTTCATTTCAGCCATTACTTCTTGTTCAAGATTCATAGTTGTTGTTTTATAAGAAAGGCTGAAAGCCGCAAAGTTTAAAAGACCGAAATCTAAAAGTTTTCGGCCACGTTCTTCACTTGCTGACCCTCAAGCTATTATTTCAAATGTTTTTCCCTGAATTTTTGATAAAATGATTTGGCAAATTCTTTCATTTCATTTGTAAGCTCTTCATGATGTGTTGCGCGGTTATATGTGTCTGCCATTGTGGTTAAGGTCTGATAGAAAAAGTCTGCCATTTCATCCACCATCATTTCTTTTGTCCAGAGGTCAATACGCAAAGCCGTTTTTTCTGTCCCATCCCAAAAAGCAAGCATAAAAGCTTTCGCCTGTTGCGTATCCTGCGCCGTTGTGCCTTTCGCATTCCATTGTATCTGTTGCGGAATTTTATCTTCGTCTAATTTTACCTGTATTGTTATTGTTGACTGCTCCATAAAATTGTTGTTATTGGTTTTCATTCATTTCAAGCACTTGCCATAGTTTGTTGGCATATTCATTACGGCTCAAATTTAGTGACTGTTTATTAGCGGCCTCTTTTAATTGCGCATGCATGTTTTCATTTTTATACAATTCGATTATACTATTACCAAATGCCTCGGCTGTTTTTTCAGCACAAAGTAAAACGCCGCCGGCACAATATTCTTTCACATCTTCATCATCAAAAGCAATAACCGGTAAACTGCATTGTATAGCAATTGATAAAATTAAAAACTGCGGAAACTTACCGGCAACATGCAATAAACTATGTGCCGATGCAAACAGCGATGCTATCTCTTTTTCTTCAACATCTTCAAGCAACTGCACATCATCCCTATATTTGTATGTAGTGAGTTTCTCCCTTATGGCTGCGCCAAAGCTTTCATATTTGGGCAGTATAATCAATTGCATACTGCTTTGCTGCCATTTTTTAAATCTTGAAAAACCTTTCAGCAGTAATACAAAATCATCCATCGCTTCATCTTCAATAACAGCAATAAAAAAGTCTTTGTTATCGGCAAACTGCGCTTTGATCATTATTTTTTCATGCCATTCAAAAGTTTTAAATATTGCCGGCGCAGTAAAGGGCAAATGTTGCCATTTTTCCCGTCTTGTAACAAGGGGATTGTTTTTTTTTGCTATGGAATAATGAAGAATGGCGCTCGCAATCTGCTGTGATGCATTAGCGTGTTTTAAAGCAAAACGCCCGGTTTTACTCAATTGTTTTAAGTTTTCCAGGAAAAAACCAGGGCCTGCTGCAATTACCTGTGGTATTTTTATTTTAGGCGAAGCGATGCCATTCAGGTCAAGCACAACATCGGCCCTTAATTTTTTCAGGATAGAAGGAATTTTCACCCAGTATAATAAGTTCAGAAGAAAGAAAGAGCTGCTGTCGACCGCAATAAAAATAATTGCATTTTCAGCAATGCGTTGTTGCGATACCGGCACTGAATTGCTCCATTGTTTTACCTGGTAGTTGAGTTGGTTTGCCTTTTCTTCAAGCAATGAAAAAATATATTCGGCATAATCGCCGCCTTCAGCATGTTCAATAACTGCAATACGCATACGGGCGCAAAAATAACGTCAATCACGAATCGTAGAACGTGAAAGTAGAAGAGAAAAATTTTTCAGAAGTGAATGTGTTTTGAGATGTTTCGGCAGTCAGCAAACGAACTTCGACGCTATAGCTGTGTTCCCCAACTTAAGCTTTCATGCATGTATGTTTACAGCAGCTAAAAGGCGGCTGTTTTACATGCTTATCAACTTAAACTCAAACTGATTTAAGATTGGTCAAGTGCTATAAATAACAAAAATCCTTTCGCAAAAACATTTGCGAAAGGATTTTATTACAACTCTTTTAGACTTCTACTGTTTAATAAACTTTTGATTTATCACACCATTGGTTGTTTCAATGCGTACAAAATATTCACCGGCAGCATACTTCGAGACATCGAGACGGTATGTTGTTGAATTTGGTTTGATTTTTTGCAAAAGCCTTCCATTCGGACTAAACAATAACAGGTGTTTCATGTTTGTTTTAGCATACACATTTACAAATCCTGATGCAGGATTCGGCGAAAGGGCGGCTTCACTTGCATCACTGATTTTTACAACAACTGTATTGCTGTAAGTAGCGCTTCCATCTTTATTGATTTGTTTAATGCGGTAATAATTATTTCCTGCTGCAGGCAATGCATCTGTTTGCCCGTACATTTTTTCCGGCGTTGTTGGTGCATCTGCAGGCATAGCCGCTACCATTGAAAAATTGTTGCCATCAGCACTGCGTTCAACTTCATAACGGCTTACGGCCGGTTCATTTATTACCCTCCATTGCAAAGGCACCTGTTTATTCTCATCAGCATCGGCTGCAAGGCTTATTGCATTTGTGAGCGTGCCGGAACTGCTGCAAGTACTTAATGACACACTTAAAGTATAAGGTGTGCCGGCAAGCGTACCCCTGTTTACTTCATGTATAACAACAGTAAACTTTTTACCTGCGGCAACAGTAAAACTGTAGGATTGTGTACTTGCAGATTGTCCCGGATCGGCAAGAAAATGATTGCTTGGCGAAGCCGGCACAAAACCGCTGTCGTTATAAGCTGCAGAATAGAGACTAATACCACTGTCGGCATTCATTGTTGTGGTAACACACTGGCTTACTGAGCTTGTATTGGTGAAAGTGTAAGCATCATATAAACGTGGCTCAGGCCCTGCTGATGCCAGCACGCCGGGATTATCCAATGGCACATCGCAGGTTGAAGGGGTTGCTCCACGGCCTAAGCGGCCTGCCTGTGTGCCTGTTGAAACCGCATATCCTGAACCTGCATGCGGCGAACCAAGGTTAGCTGTAATGTTTGTATAAGGCTGAGCGCCAACATTCGGCGTGAACTCAAAGGTTCTGAACGCTGATTTACCACCGCTGAAGGTTACTTTTAAAAAGAATTGAATGGTGGTGCCGCAGGCTACAGAACTGTTCAACTGGAACTTAAAAGGATTGGAAGTGTTTTTAGCTGAACCTCCGTTTGCGGCAACAGTGCCAAAGGTTGCGGCACCTTGTGTTATTGTTACACCTGCTGTTTTTGTTGTGAGTGTTGCTTTAACTGTGGTCGCTGCCTTTAACGAACTGTTTTTGATCTTCACTATAACATTGCCTGATTCTAACGGATCGATGGAACCGTTATGGTTTGATGTAGTGCCATCTGTAACAAACGTGCTGTCAAGCAAAATATTTGCAAAAGGCGTTGGTGATAGGGCAGACATAGCCTGGTAAGCCTGCAGAATTCCATAACCGCTGTTGTTATCATAACCTGGGGCTTCGATATCTAAAGCCGTCGTGGTTAATAAGTTTCTTATTTGTGCCGGTGTTAAGGTAGGGTCTGCTGATTTGAGCAAAGCTGCAATAGCACCTGCATGCGGCGCCGCAGCCGACGTACCAAAGAAAGGATTAAGTCCTGTGGAAGAGAGAAATGTGGTTGAAGCGCCATCGGCAGCAGTTATATCAGGCTTATTGCGCACAGTTCCACCATTGGTTGAAAACAGGAAATTACCCGGCGTAATAGCTGTTGTGTCAGCATTATAAAAAACACGGCGTGGCCCGTCTGATGAAAAACTTTCCACTTTGTTTGCAGTTGAAAAAGCCGCAGGATAAGGACCCACTGCTTCTCCCGGGCCAATCGGCGATGCAGCAGGTGTGGCCGCTACACAAAAAGCTGCAGCAGCAGATGCGTGTGCAGCGGTTTGCCCCTTTGTTCCAATGGTAAGTTCACCCCGGTTTGTATTTAACCGAAATGCTCGTTTTGAAGCACCGGATTTTTTAAATACCACCAGGCGGTCGCCCGCCACCAAGGCTTTTGTTGTTATTTGTTCGTACGGATTCTGTGTTCCGCTTTGTACATTGGTCGAAGATGCTTTTACAGTGCCATCGGCTCTTACCAGGAAGAGATCATAATCATTTACAGATTTACCAAGAGGATCACTCCAATGCAGATTATATAAATTTCCCTGAACAGTAATAATATCACCGTTAACCGGAGATGAAACGGTGCCGAAATTGTGTATGGCACCTGTTTTACTACTGCCTGTGAATGGTAACGAACCCGCGTCATTAAAATCGCCTTCAAATACACCCGAAGTATGTTTGGCGAGAGAACCTGAATTACCTGCAGAAGCGAAATATAAAGCTCCCTTCGTCGTTACATAATTTACGGCCTGCGCCACCATGCCATCCTGGAAAGAAGGCTCATCATAATAGGAAACATCATCAATTATGATATCGCAGCCATACGTATCCCGCAACTTTTTGATATTTGTGGCAAAACCTGCTTCACTTACGTCGGCTGTGGCAAAATAAAGCTTCGCTTTGGGTACGAGGTCATGAATAATCTGCAACATTGCCCTGCCTTCATCGGTGTATTTAACCAATACGCTGTTTTTCTTATCCTGAACTACGGTTACAGCAGTTGTGTTGCCGAAAGGATTGCCGGAACCAGGCAAATTACCGCTGGCAATGTCAGCAGCAGCACCTTTGTTGGCATTATAACTGTCTGATAAAACGCCTATCTTAATGCCCTCGCCTGAATAACCATAGGTATTTCGTGTATCATTTGCGCGGTGTGTACGGTCGCCCTCTGATGTTATAGGCAAATTGCCTGCAGCCGCATCGTCAGCATTAATATCATCGCGGGCATTTAAATAGCTAACAAGTTGCTTCCGGATGTTGGCTTCGCGTTCTTTAAAAACTGATTTTTCCCGAAGCGTGCTTTGCTGCGTATTGATAGTGCTTTGCAATTGATTCGCCGCGGCGTCAACCAATTCATACAATACCGCAGGCTGAACAAAACGTACTTCATCATAAGCGGCAATTGCCTTTACCATTGAAAGATTTACCGTTGCCCTTATGGAGTGGTATTCTACTGAAGAAAAAATTATTTTAGCGCCCAGTTTGTCAAGCTTTACAAGCAATTCGTCTGTAACGGCTGCAGTTATATCAACCTCGAGATTGCCCAACCTGTCTGCATTCACATTTGCCGGATCGAGTCTCAGGCCTTTTACCATTTGTTGCCCGATTCTTTCGCGCACAGCCTGCAGTAATCTCGAATCAATTTTTTGTTCAATGGGTGTTCTTAAATTTTTTTCCTTCAACAATGCTTCAATCTGGTTAAGTGTTTCCTTTTTTACCTGCGCAGTTGCCCTGTAAACCGAAAAGAAACCAAATAAAAAAACAATTGAAAAAATGGTGTAGTTCTTAATCATCTTAAATACGGTTTGGTAAGAATATTTTTTTAATACGCGTCTGTAAATGTAAATATTAAAATTGCCAAAAAACAAAAGTAGTTTCGGCTACAGGTGTATGCTTTAAACTGTTCATTATGCCGTTATAAAAAAGGCCGTCTCTTGTTTTTGAGACAGCCTTTTTAAGCAATTGAGAATCTATTTCGCCACTATGAATTGAGCCCTTGCAATAATGGTTTTGTTTTGTTCGGCAACAATCATGTAAGTTCCCGGTAATAAGTTAAGATTAGTAACCCTGTAATTGTTACTGCCCGCAACTGTGTTGTTTATTGTTTCGGATCTTAATACCCGGCCCGAGAGATCAGCAATTTTAATAGTTACAGTTGCTGCTTTTACAAGTTGTAAATTAATATTTGCTAAACTGGTTTTTACAGGATTCGGAGAAACCAAAATACCGTTTAATCCTGTTTTCACAGAATTGTTTGCAGATACAAAACCGGCAAATGTGCCACCGGAGATATTTACCGTATAATCTTCAACTTCACCATTGGTGAATGAGCCGCATGTTGTTGTACGGGCGCTGCCGTAATGCATAATTAAACGCATACGTGTAAGGCCACTTTTTGCCGTAGTCGGAATAGCAAGCGATTTTGTATATGTTCCTTGGCTGCTTCCGCCACCAAGATTTTCGCCAACATCTGTAAAATCACCATCCTGGTTAAAGTCAATGAAAACTCTCCAGTATTCTGTATATATTCCCTGTTTGAAGCCCGGCGTGAGTGAGATGTTTGCAGAACTGCCCGCTGTTAAGTTTGTGCTTAATGCAGTGTAATCACCGTAACCACTGTTATCGCCGCTGGTATTATTAATTGAACCAATTGTTACATTGTTGATGTATTCATAACCGGAAGTACCCTTGGTTGTACAATAAGTTATACCGCCTGATGCCGAAGTTGTAAATGATAATGCCGTACTATAAGCGCTTGTTGCACTGCCCGCACATACTGATTGTACCTGGTAATTGTAGGTTGTGCTTGCAGCAAGGCCGGTTAAGCCGTAGGATGTTCCGGTAATACCGTTAACGGTGGTCCATGTTGAAGAAGCTGATGGTTTATATTGAAGATTATATGATACTGCGCCGGTTGCTACATTCCAGCTAACTGTAGCCGACGAACTGGTTACAGAAGATGAAGCAAGGCCGGTTGGTGTATTGCAGGTGGTACCGCCACCACTGCCGGCAGAACCAATACCAACAGCATACCACGCATTTTTCACCTGTATTACCTGGTCGGAACTTGAGCCATATAAGTCTGTGGCTGCATTAATGCAGGCTGTACGCCAGTCAGCATACTGAGAAGTTGGTACCAGGTAAGTTGTATTGGAACGGTAAATAATCTGGTCTGCTGCGTCAAGGCCGATACCTGTAACAACATAGCTGTTGCCATTATCATTAGTGCCACTGCCACCGGTTACCAGAAGATAAAACATAAAATTGCCCACGCCGCTATTGGTATGCACACCATAATTGTCAGTGCTTGAAGTTGTCCATTTGGTTCCTTTATATGTATCAGGCTGGCCTACTGTATTAGGGTTCGACATATCGCGAATGATCCAGTTCATATCATTGCTTATCTGCCAGTTTATATCGGTTGGTTTGCTCCAGTACTGTACAGATTTTCCCATAATGTCACTCATGCTTTCATTCATCGCACCGGGTTCTTTGCTGTAATTCAAACCGCTTTCTTCCTGTGTTACACCATGCGTTAATTCATGGCCGGTAACATCAATACCGGTAACGCCGCCGGGGTATGTACTGGTGGGGGTACGTTTATTAAAATTCATTGCACTGCCATCCCAGAAGGCATTATTGGTATAAGTCGGGTCGTTTACATAACTGTATAACGCTGCGCCGGCATTATCATAACTGCTGCGGCCAAAATTAGACATATAAAAAGAGTATGTTTGAGATACGCCGTAATGTGCATCCAATGCAGCTATGTTGGTTCCGGTGAGGGTCCAGTTGGCTGAAGCGCTTATGTAATCTTTGCCCCGCTGCCCCGATTCGCCATGCAAAGTAATAATGCCATTTCCTTTTGTGTAGTCTCTTAAACGATAACTGCCATTATAAAGATCACTGTGTATGGTTTGCGATCCGCTATAAGCCGTAGCTGCATTGCCGGTTGCATCCGAATAAAATATCCGGTCTTTTTTTCCAAGCACATTGCCTGTTATGGCATCAACAAAATACCAGGCGCGGCTTAATGGTTCCCTTGCATATACATCCACTTTATAACACAGGCGAAGCTCTCTTGGACTTACATCGTCTGTTGGACTATACCAGGCAAGCGTTGCTTTAGGCTTATAACTGGCATCTGGATTATGGGTTTGTTCTTTAAGGCGTTGTTCCATACCCTCATCCTGCCAGGCATACAGTTTTGCGTTTACATAATTTACGGCAATGTTTATGGCCTGTGTGCCGGAAATGCGTGCAGAGGAACGTTCATCCATCAACGGATCAAAGTCGGCAACAATGGACCCACCCAAACTTTTCAATAACCCGTTTTTTGTATGAATGATATACAATGAATTTTCAATGGGAATGCCTTTATACGTTTGATAAAAGCGGTAATGAATAAAGCCAATTTTATCCTGAATTACCCGCTTCAAAACGAGATCAGAATTTTGGTTAAGCGCAAGCAGCGACTTTAATTGCGCCTGGTTAAAGGGTATTTTAACGTTGTTATCAACGGCAGCAAATTGTTTGCTTATACCTCGTTCGCCACGAATGATTTCGCTTACAAAACTTTGCGGATAGGCCTTAGAAATAATAAAGCTAAAAAGCAGTAGTGATAGAATTTTTCTTTTCATAAACTGAGATTGAAGTTTGGAATTGTTTAGACATAATCATAAAAGAAGGAAAAAGCTAATGTTTCAATTAGTATATTATTTGACATTGCAAATTCAAAGGACAGGATTCGGTGTTTTTAAAGGGATGAGGATTTCGCAGCAGCAGTTAATCAAAATGAAAATTAAGGTTTTTTTATTGTTTGAAGAAAAGGACAAATAATTAAATACGACGAAACATGTCGAGCTTCAGTTAATATTATCATGAGTGCTTTACCACTCCAATTGCCGCAGACAGATTAAGCAATTTACCAATGCGATAGAGACAGTGTTACCTGCTAATAAGCAGTTGTGCATGCCCTATTACAATACCGCCTTGTTCTGCCGTTAGCATAAAAGCACCATTCCTCAATTTATCAAGGCTGTTTATCAAAATCTTGTTTTCGCCTGCTTTTGTGTTCGGCACAGGCTGAATCAGTATTGTTTTACCTGACAGATCGGTGATCCTGAGATTTATACCGCCCTGTTTTACGAGGTTAATTGTTGCTATCGATGAATTGCCCTTAACAGGATTAGGTGAAATCGTTATTGGTGTTCCAGACGGCGCCTGTATGGTGTTTTGAATGCTGCCTGTTATAAATACAGAATAATCTTCAACTTCTCCAAAGGTGAATGTGGCGCAGGGACCTGGCAAAAGATCATACGACATTTGTAGTCTTGCACGCGTTAATCCACTGGGTGCATCAACCGGGGTTTTGATTGGCATTTTAACAACTGTAGCCGATGCCGCCAAGCCTGCCAATTCGTTTGCATCGTCAAAATCGCCATCTCTATTAAAATCAACATACACCTTCCAGTTTTCTGTAAATGCTTCGCCCGTAAAACCCGGAGTTAAAGAGATGGTATCTGTTTTACCGGCTTTTAATGTAGCACCTGTACTTATAAAATTACCATAACCGTTATTGTTACCACTTGAATAACCCCTGTCATTAAAACCTACGCGCTCAATATATTCATAGTCTGTATAAAGCCCATGCGAATTACAATAAACAGGCCCTGCAGGTTCTGTTGTAAAGGTTGCTGCATCACTGAAGTTGCTTGCGTTATTAACCGTACAGATTGTTTGAATGCGCACCTGGTAAGAAACACCAGGCAACAGTTTGGTAAGATTGTATGAATTAGAAGTTATACCTGCAATGGTTTTCCACGCGCTTGCAGTTATGGCTTTATATTGAAGTGTATAGTTCCTGCTTATAACTGATGCAACCCAGGAAACCGTTGCTGTTCTTTTTGTGATATTATTTATAACAATATTGTCAGGATAATTGCAGCCAGATGAATCTGCACCAATACCTACCGCATAAAAAGCATTTTTTACAGAAGTAACCTGCTGCGAGATTGCGCCATATAAATCTGTTGCTGCCGTTATAGCAGCCGCACGCCAGTCAATATACTGAGCATTTTCTGTAAGATAAAAAGTTTGCGTGCGGTAAATTACCTGGTCAGCATCTCCAAGGCCGATGCCGGTAACTGCATATTTATCACCCCTGTCGTTTGTACCCTTGCCCCCATTAACCAAAAGATAAAACATAAAATTGCCAACACCACTGTTTGTATGCACGCCGCCATTATCGTCTGTACCGTTGTACCAATCCAAACCTTTATAGGTATCCGGTTGGCCTAAAGCATTTGGGTTAGCCATATTGCGTATCAACAAATTCATATCGTTACCTATTGACCAGTTAATATCGTTTGGCTTTGCAGTAAACTGTATGGATTTGCCCATTATATCGCTGAGGCTTTCGTTTATAGCGCCGGATTCGTTTACGTATTCGAGGTTGCAGGTTTCCTGTGTTACGCCATGGGTTAATTCGTGGCCTGTAATGTCAATGGCCGTAGTGCCGCCGGGCTTACCATCTGAACGCGGGCAAAAATGCATAGCAATGCCATCCCAAAATGCATTATCTGTATCTGCTGCATCATTTACATAACTAATCAATGCCGAACCCTGGCCATCATAACTGTTTCTTCCAAATTTGTTTAAATAATAAGCATGCGTTGCAGCAACAGCAAAATGGGCATCGAGCGCAGCCAGGTCATTGCCTTGCAAATTCCAGTTGGCAGAATTGCTTGTGTAATCATTACCATACACTGAATTGGTTTCTCCACGCAGGGTGATGATGCCATTGCCTTTGGTAATATCCCTCAGACAAAATGCGCCCTGGCCAGTTTGCTCTGAATGAATTGTTTGAACACCGCTGTAAGCTGTATTGGCAATGCCTGTTGCATCGCCTGTTTGTATTTTTTCTTTTTTGCCACAGAACTTTCCGGTTGCTGCATCGATAAAATATTCAGCCCTGCTTAGCGGCCTTGTTGCAAACACATTAATCTTATAGCAAAGCTTTAATGAACGTGGCGCAAGCACATTTCCTTCATTATAATAAACAAGTTTTGCCTGTGGGTAATAACTTGCTTCAGCATTTTTTGTTTGGGCTTTTAAAATGGCCTCCATGTTTTTTAACTGCCAGGCATATTGTTTTGCACCAACATGTGCGATGGCAAGTTCAATAGCCCTGGCAGGTAATATATTGATGTTTTTCTGTTGCGGTTTTCCTAACGCTGTTATGATGTTTCCGGTTGTGCTTTTAATGAAACCATCTTTTGTGTGTACAATAAACATTGTTTTTTCAACCGGGATACCTTCATAAGTTTGATAGAAACGATAATGAGTAAAGCCCTGTTTATCCGGTTGCGTTTTCAGCAATACAAGATCAATGCTGGAGCTTAAGTGAAAAATATCTTTCACGTCGGTGAGTGAAAATCTTATGTTTCCTGTCGCAGCGTTATAAAAATCACTTACGCCGAAATGTGCTTTTAATTTTAACGGTTGGCTAAAAACAGTGTTTACAAAAAGAAACAGCACGAAAACAATAAGCAAGCGTTTTTTCATGGCTTCTTAAATTTAAAATTATAAAGTGCAGCCGCATACTATATCGTATTTTGAGACGGCCGTGGCAATATAATAGTGTAATTAATTCGAGGGAACAGGCAATAACTGGTTGAGTAAGCCGAAAAAAATGAACAAAAACCGGCGTTATTGTAGCATAGGCGGCCGAAGGAGGCGATCCGCTGTGCTATGGTAAGTTGAGTTTCATAACAAAAAAATGCTACCGGTATTTCAGGCGGCCATGATAATTTTTACGCAAAGCTCTTTTAAGAATTCCGCATCCGCCGCACTGCCAGATATTGCACTGTTGATACCGATGCCTTTAAGATTGTATTCATGCAATAGCAGAATAATTTTTTCAACACCCGAAAACCCATAATTTTTTACCGCAGTAAAAGCTTGTTTTGCTGCAAACAGGTTGTTATAAAAAAGCGGCTTTAAAGCATTTTCAGAATAATCGTTCATGGCTGCCGCAGTGTATATTTTACTGAAATAAGTATATAAGGTTGGCAATATTAATTGCAACGGCGCAGCTTTGGGGTTTGAATGAAAATATTGAATGATGCGAATGGCTTTAGGCAAGTTCTTCTGGCTAATGGCATCCTGCAGTTCAAATACATTAAACTCTTTGCTTACGCCAACAAAGTTTTCAATATCGTCTTCCGTAATGTTTTTTCTTTGATTAAGGTTGATAGAGATTTTTTCGATCTCGTTTTTTAAACGGCTAAGGTCATTGCCAATGTGGTCAACAAGCAAGAGCAATGCATTGTGATTGATGGATAAGCCAAGGTCTGTTATCATTTGCCGCGTAAATTCAGGCAACTGGCTTTCATAAATTTTTTTGGTTGACAGCACTTCACCGTGTTGCTTAACCGCCTTTGAAAATTTTGTGCGTGAATCTAACTTCTTCTCTTTGTAACTAACAATAAAAACCGTGGAGGTTAAGGGCTTTTGAATATAATGTTCAAGCTTCTCTATGTCTCGCATGTGCTGGCCTTCTTTCAGCAATACCACCTGTCTTTCGCCAAACATAGGATAACGCATACAGGCATTTAAAACGTTTGCCCAGTCTGCGTCTTTACCATAAAAAACAGTAAGATTAAATGAAGCCTCATTTTCGGAAAGCAGATGATGTTCGGCATAATCAACCACCTCATCAATAAAAAAAGGCTCTTCCCCTTCCAGCCAGTAAACAGGCTTGAACTTTTTTTGCTTCCAGTCGGCAATAATTTTTTCGGCAGACATGCGCCAAAGATAAGTTTACATTAAAACGGTTACTGCCGGAATTATGCACACCTGAACAGTTCGCTAAAATATAAGTCGGTGTTGGATACGTGCAACATAAATTTGTATAAAATGGCTTGAGTTGATAAGGGAAAAAGTACGTGCAGTATAGGATACTTGCGCCTCGCGGCTTGTACTTTACTTAAAACGAAAAAACAGACCGCTTTAAAACCACAACACTGTATTCACATTTCTAGATAAAATGCAAATTCCGGCAGGCAGGCCTTAGATCACTGACAGCACATAACCTAATACAGTGCCACCCAGGATAATAAAAGCAGTATTCAATCTTTTAAAGAAAAAGGTAACAATAAAGCTGACGACAGCAATTAAAATTGTTCGCCAGTCCAAAAGCGTCATACTCCCGATTTCGACAATTACTGATACGATTATCGCTACCGAAACAATATTAATAGTATCTAAAAATACACTCATCACTTTCGACTTTCTTAATAGCGGAATAAGTGGATTGAGTAAAGCGACAAACAGGAAAGAAGGCAGGAATATTCCAATAGTGGCTGCAATGGCACCTGTTGCGCCGCCTATCTGCCAACCGATAAATGTAGCTGATGAAAATACAGGCCCGGGCGTAAACTGGCCAACTGCTATTGCATCAACCAACTGTTGTTTTGTGAGTATTCCTTTACTTACCAGTTCTGCATCTAAAAAAGCAAATAGTACATAACCACTTCCATAAAGAACAGACCCGATTTTCAGAAATATCCAAAACAATTTTACATCCGGAAGGTTAATTGAAAGGTTAGAAATCTGCAACAACACAAAAGGGAAAAAGCCATTTGCACGCCTGCCTGGCATTTTAATAAAATGAATAAGCACTCCTGCAAAGCCTGCGCTAAATAGAACATAAATTTCATTGAACCCTACCAATACCGCCGCTGCAGATAATGCGCCAATGATGCCTAATTCAACATTCTTTAAAGCCTTTTTTCCAAGGTTAATCATTAATGAAATAACAACCGCTATAATAGCGGGTTTAATGCCATAAATGAAAGGTTGAACCTGTGGCAGTTCGCCATATTTATGATATGCCCATGCAAAAAAAGCAGTAATTAACACAGCAGGAATAATGAAACAACAGCCTGCAACAAGCAATCCTTTCCATCCTGATTTCTCATGCCCGATATGCATGGCCATTTCTGTAGAATTAGGGCCTGGTATCAGGTTGGTCGCTCCTATCAAATCCAGGAAATGTTCTTCGCTCATCCATGCCCTTTTCCTTACTACTTCTTCTTCCATCAATGCAATATGAACAGCAGGGCCGCCAAAACCGATGATGCCTAATTTTAAAAACAGTTTTGCTATTGCTGAAATAGTAATCTTATCCTGCGACTTGTCTTTTGGTGCTTCCAAACCGATTTATTCTTATTGTTCGTGATTGATGATTACTTGCTGCCTTTTATTCGTTTCCTTTATTTGCCGGTTAACATTTTTCAAGTGTTACAAATTTAATTTCAAAATGCTGCGATTGGCTTGGCAGCAAATAGCATTTCTTTTTTGATTAAGCTGTTTGTAACACCATACCAAAAAACAGGTACCGCGAGTAAAATATTCATAGCAAAAAAAATTGTTTTCATTGTTGAAAAAAAACCGACGGCATACACAAGTACATCTGTTTTAGAAATTAAGAATAAGCCATAAGAAAAATTCTCACCTAAATCAAATAAAGATCCGGCAACAATAAGCACAAATAAAATTTTATAAACCTTCTGTTTTTTACTTTATCAATAAAGGTTAAAAAAAGAAAGCCATATGAAAAGGAAAAATAAAATCCAAAGGAAAATAAAGACGCCAATATGCGTTTATATTATAAGAATGCTTTGACTTTAAATAATATTCGCTGGTGAAAAAAGCAAATTTTTTAAATATGCACGTTAATTACATCAGGTGTTGTGTTAAAATCATTAATTATATAAGGCGTGATCATTATAAACAGGCGCTGAAAAATAAATAAGAAGATAAGGTAAACAGGCAGCAATCTCCACCCCATAAATTTTCTCATAGGACCTGGCTATTGTTTAAAGTGTTTATGTTTAAGTGGACTTAATTATAAATATACTGTTTCATGTGCTATTCTTAATACCGCGATTTATGAAATACAGCGGTGAAAAATACCCTTTCACAAAGCATAACATTCTTTTACCTTCAATGCACTTTAAATTAATCCGTATTTATGATTCATTCAAAACAGTAAACCATGAAAGCAGGTTATCACCAGGTGCTTCGTTTTTGTTTAACCTTATTAAAAGCCATTTATCTTTTTTTACCGGGCATTATTTTCTTGCTTGCTTATTATTTTATCATAGTTAAAATTGATATCGGGCAGGATATGCTGATGCAGGCTTATGAAAACGATGGCCCTTTCTTTTGGACGATCGTAAGTATACTTGCCTGGATGCTTTTCTCCTGGTTTAGTTCGAGGCTTATTTCAGACGCATATATTATTCAACGCAGGCCACCCTTCAGAATAATATTTAAACATTTTCCGAGGCTACTGGGTTTTAATGTTGCGATATGCCTGCAGGTTGCTATTTTAAATCTGCCTTTTATACATTTAAGCAGTGGTTCGTTGTGGCTGGTATTTCTTTTTCATAACGCGTTGTATATTTTACTTCATTTTGCTTTTAATGCTGAGAAAGGGTCGAAACAAAAACAGCGGCTTTTTATTATCACTTTAATTATTTCTCTTGCTTACCTCATTGTAACCACCTTAGCAATCAAACACCGTATAAACAATGAAGGAACGGCTGAATTGGTTCCAAGATTAATGTGGGTATTGATACTTATATGGATATCTTTTCTTTTTGAAATAGCTTTTGTAAGGCTTATTGTGTTAAGGAGAAAAGCCATTAGTAAAGGCGAAAAATTAGAACCAGAAAAATGGGAAAAGTTGTCAACCGGGTGGCGCAGGTCTTATGACGTCTTCGCTTTGGTGGTAACCGCTTTTTACATTGCCATATTGCTTAGTCCGTCATTGGCAGACCGCGTTGGCGCAATTGCTATCACGCTTTTTGCTTTCGGGCTTTGGGTTGGGTTTATCTGCATATTGAATTATGGAGCAATAAAACTAAATGTGCATTTTTGGTTGCCCTTATTGTTGCTTGCTATCCTGTATGGGCTTATTTATAATCCTTATCAAGTAAGGCTTGAAGAAACATCAACGCAAAATTTATACAACAATCGGCCGGGCATTGATAGCTTTTTCAGCCGCTGGGTAAATAACCCGTTAAGGCATGATTTAATATCAGATTCTGATTCAATGCACCGTTTTAAAACATACCTTGTACTTGCTGACGGAGGCGCATCCAAAAGCGGTTATTGGGTAGCAGGTGTATTGTCCAAGCTGGAAGATTCTTCAAGTGCAAATGATAAATTCTCCACGCATTTATTCAGCCTTGCAGGCGCTTCAGGCGGCTCGGTTGGTAATGCAGCTTTTTATTGCCTGCAGCGGGCAAGTATGATGGATCATAAGCAGGTTAATTCGTACGAATCAGAAAGCAGAAAATTCTTTTGCGGCGATTTCTTATCTTCTTCGTTTGCACGTTTTTTAGGGCCAGACCTTTTCAGGCATTTTTTTCCTTTTATTTTTATGGATGACAGGGCTGCCGTTTTGGAACAATCAATGGAAACGATCTCCAACAGTAAACTTATCGGCGGCTATTTCAGCAGGCCAATAAAAGAAGTGTTGGATACAAGCGGCAGACTTCCGGCTTTGTTTATAAATACCACTAATCTTCAATCCGGCGCACCGGGTGTGGTAAGTTCTGTATGCCTTGATTCGCAAATAACAGAGCGCCTTGATATACTGCACTTGTTAGATACTACCAAAAAATTGCAGGACAAAAACAATCAGTTTAAAAACCAGATAAGGTTAAGCACCGGCGTTATTCTTGGTGCCAGGTTCCCCTACATCTCACCGGCCGGTGAAATTGCCGGTAAGTATTTTGTTGACGGTGGTTATTTTGATAACAGCGGCGCCGGCATTACCCTTGAGGTATTGCAATACATAGAACGGAAAATGAATAGTTCAAACGACAGCTTTTATACAGCTTATAAAGACAAACTGGCCTTCAAAATAATTTATATTTCCAATGGAAGTGATAAATCATCAGAGCATGACCTTAATCCTTTGGTAAACGATGCTGCAGCGCCTTTGCTTACAGTGCTGGGAACTTACGGTATGCAAACCAACCTTTCCAATCAAAAATTGGCTGCATTCATGCATAATACAAAGCTTGATACTGTAAGATCGCCTTTTGACAAGATAAACCTGCCAATAGATCGACGAGACTCCACAACCTACCCGATGAATTGGGTTATATCAGATTACAATTTGAAGCGCATGGAAAAAAATATTAAACAGGTAAATACGGGTGAAGTTCTAGGTTATTGAATTTTGCATACAAAATCCAAAAACGAGTTTATTAAAACCTGCGGAACTATAAAAAATTTACGCATTTGGATCCCTGCTTGCAAAATAAGCGATAAGAGAATATACAGCCGCTATTATCAAGGCATTAAATACAAAGTTGATCAGTGTGTCGCTCACAGAATGCGACCGGCTGTCGATGTCTGTGAAAACATAAACGGCATAAGCGAAGGTGCCCAATAGAATAAGCCATCCCATAAAGGACACAGGGATAAAAAATATCCCAACGCGCCTGAACCATGGTAAATTCATAAACCGGTTATTACATGGAATCATTAATAAAAACACTGCGCTAAAACTGATGCTTTATTCATGAAGTCAACTTAACCCACACAAAGCTGCCCAAAGCTGGTCAGGGTACAATCAACTTCCACTTTCCCTCAGATACAACTTCAATGTTATCATCAACCACTTTAATAGCGGTTTGATCATCGATCAGGTAGGAAGGCACAGCCAATGTTGCGGCAAGCTTTTCATAGTTTTCCATTGAATTATCCGGGAATGCCGGATAGTCCAAATGCGGATGAATGGCAAAGGGAACAATGCGCAAGCATTTATCACTTTCCGCCGGCAGCGTATGATTATTATACGTTGTGCCATAGTTCGTCATGATCATGCTTCCTGCGCTTAAGCCAACATACACCATCTTGTTCAACGATGGCCACAGTTCAGCCAAACCTGAACGTTTCATCCAGTATGTTAAGTATTGACAATCGCCACCACCCACTAATAGCACATCTGTTTCCTGCAGTAAAGGAACCCAAAGCTCCTGTTTGATGCTGGGTAAGGCAGTGAGCTCCAATAAGCCCAGCGACTTCCAACCCAGGTCGCAGAAAGGATCGCCCAATGATCCGCAAATTACCCTTCGTACTATATCGCCACCATTGCGGATTCCATATATAGCTGTGGGTATAAACAATGCACTTGCTTCAGCAACTGGTTTACCTAACAATTCAATTAATGCATTATGAATGCTTGTATTGCTGATGCCTGCGGACGTGAGAAGTAGTTTCATGGTTCTTACCTGTCTATAGCTGCTTGTTTAATAAATTGATGTTAAAATGGTTAATAATCAAATTTAATTCAACAGTTTAAATCAATGTAATTCAGAAGATCCGGCAGCATCAGTTTGTTAGCTTAACGCATTGGATGGATGGGGGAGACGTGTAGCGCATCTTCCGACAGGGCGGGATGATGCCTGGCAACAAGCTTAAAAAATAATCATGTTTATTGAATTTAATAGCCTATATTCACTCGAAATGAATTGTATAAACCATCATATAGATAACCTTACCATTTACTTATCCGGTAAATTTTAATCTTCTCCGTTTTTTTGTTTCTACCATTCTAAAATTTAATCATCTAAATAATTTATTGTATGAACATTCTTGCATCTAATCTAAGCTTCTACACTACTGAAGAGAACCTTAGAGAAATGTTCTCAAATTATGGCTTTGTTGCTTCTGTAAGAATTGTTGGCACGGAAACCACTGATCAACATGGGTTTGCTTTTATAAACATGCCATCCGACATTGAAGCTAAAGCCGCATTGCTTGGCATGAACAATACAGAAATAGAAGGCAGGATGCTTTCCGTTTCTGCTGCAAATGAAAACCATTTGCATTTAAATTTACTTCCACGTTCCAACAGGTTTTTTTGATAAATCAATGCTTATTATGAACAGTAGCCAACTACTTTATAGAATCTCGGATTTGCAATACAACATTCGCAGGAAAGAAACTGCATACGCCAATGCGGTGAAGACGAAGGATCAACTCAACATGGATTTAAATAACGCCGCCCTGGTGCTTTTAAAAGAAGATCTCGCCATTATGGTTAAAGCGTTTAATTCCATTCCGCCGCCAGTCTCCGGCCACAAGTCAAAACATTCAAAAAAAACAAGATGGTGGCATAACCTTTTCAATTTTAAGGCTGCCATTAATAGAAAATAATAAACGGCATATGTTTGGTATTTAATAAACCATTGGAAACATCGTAATTAATTTCTTTTCTTAACCCCCTTACTACTGCTGTTCGGGCTTCTTCCTGTTTTATGAAAAAATATTTTTCCGGATATCTCTTTTATCTTAAATGATGATTGCCAAAGAGACGTGCATACAGCAATTTTAAATCTCCTACTTCTATACAGACGCAATCAGAAACTATATAATTGATATTGGATTTAATAGTTTATATTCACCAGAACCGTATAATGCATCATATAGATAACCTTACATTTACTTATCCGGTAAATTCTAATCTTCTCCATTTTGTTTGTCATTATTGAGTTAAACATCTAATCAGGTTTACTCTATGAACCATTGTTCTTTTGATAACCATCTTCTTTAATTAATGCGCTTATTATGAACATCAGTCAAATTCTCTACAAAATATCCAATTTACGTTACAACATTCTCAAGAAAGAAGTTGAAAACACCAAGGCCTCAGCGGCCGGTAACCAAGATAACGTGGCCTTAAATAAAGAAGCAATCGGGCTTTTAAAAGAAGACCTGGTTGTTACGCTTAAAGCCTTTAATTCTATCCCGGTTCATAAAAACAACCAAAGGTCCAAAAGTTTACTGGCCAAACTTTTTAAGTTGGGGAAATCCTACATTCGAAAATAGCGGTCTTTTCCCTACTACCTCAGTCTACTGATTATAGTTAACAGGGATAGATGGGTTTGCTTTTCTATCAGGTCCAATAGTTATCGTGCTGGTAATGCTTCAGTAAGGCCCGGCAAGAAGATACCTGGCAACAAATCTCAGTATGTCTTAATATCAGCATTGATTCAATCATCTGTTCTGAACGGTGCTGCCGGCAAGCCTTCCTTATTAATTAAGTTTGGATTTACAGGGTCATCGGCCCAGGCATAGCGCACATATTTGGGATTCGGCAACTCATTACTTGATACAATTATTTTGTCGCCTTCAATTCTTGCATTGCCCCAAACGAATTTTTTGTCGTCACCTGCAATAGCAAATTCAGCAGGCACTTCACCGTCATTCGTTGCCAGCCCACTGCCAGTATTCGTAAATGAAATAATTATTTTATTGCCTTCAATAGTTTGTGATTGATAGGTTGGCCCTGTATAAACAATATTTTCACCATAAGCAATTTTTTCAGCAGCCAGCGCAAGCCTATCCCCCACTTCTTTTTTCCTGTCGGGATGAACATCATTCCATTCACCAACATCAATAGCAATAGCCATTGCCGTGTTTGGTATAGATAACGATTTAGCCTGTGCTTCCCTGAATGCAGCCCACTGGCTTTCTGAAGGCTGGTAATTATAATCCATAAAACCGGGCAGCTGCACAAACAAAAACGGGATATCATCTTTTTTCCATTTGTTGCGCCAATCACTGATCATTGCAGGCTGCAGCTTTGCGTATTCATCAGCCCTGTCTGTGTTGCTTTCGCCCTGGTACCAAACAAAACCTTTGAGAGTATAACCAACCAACGGTGCAATCATTGAATTGTATAAAGCCGCCGGCTGGTTTTGTACAGCAATTCCTCCGCCACCAAACTCACGGCGCATATTTACTCGTCCAACTTTATATTGCCAGTAACCGGTGAGATCAATTGTATCGTTGCCTGCAATTAATGCATAAGGTTTACCAGGAACGAAACCGCCTTTACCAAAGTCGTTGGTAACCCGCACAACAAAAATATTTTTGCCCGGCTTTAAAACACCATCCGGAATGGCATAGCGGCGCTGCGGATACATATAACCTGTTGAGCCAACTTTGGCTCCATTGATGTACAATTCATCAGCATCTACAATCCTTCCTAAAAAAACTTTTGCAGCATTGCTTGCCATCGAAGCAGGCACATTTATCTCCCTGCGATACCAAACAATACCATCAAGATCTTTTACGCCCTGGTCTTCCCAATAACCCGGAATCGCAATAGTGCGCCATTCTTTCGGAATATAAGATATGTCATACCATTTTCCTGACATGCCTTTATCTTCGGGCTGCTTTATGCCTTGCCCGGCGGAAAAATTTTTCCTGCTTAAGCCATTGATGTATGCGGTGTCCTTATTTTTTTCCATGGTTGCAAGTAAGCCTGGAAAATTTCTTAAAGCATCTTCACTCATCATTGCTTCGATAGGAATGCCGCCCCAGCTTGCATTGATGATGCCGATGGGCACATGATATTTTTCATACAAAGCTTTGGCAAAGAAATAAGCAATGGCAGAGAATTGTTGCACATCTGTGGCATTTGCCCATTTCCAGGAGCCGGACGAAAGATCGTTTTGCGGCGCCTGCATGTTTGCAACATTCGGCACCCAGAATTGCCTTATTGCGGGATTGTTGGCACTGGCAATTTCATTAGCATAACGCACACCATGCAATGCCATTTGGTGCACCATATTCGATTGGCCGGTACATAACCAAACATCGCCCACTAAAATATCATGCAGCGTAATTTTATTCTTACCCGAAATGTCCATTGTATAAGGTCCGCCGGCTTTCATAGGTGTTAACTGTACAATCCATTTACCATCACCGGACGCAGTTGCTTTATACGTTTTGCCATTAAATTTTACACTTACTTTTTCGCCTTTTGATGCCCAACCCCAGATATTAATTCTTGCATCACGTTGCAGTATCATACTGTCTCTTATCAATTGTGGAAGTTTTACCTGCGCAAAACCTGTTACGACAATCAATGATAAAATACAGCCTGTAATTATTCCAATAAAAAATTTCATCAGCGGTTATGTTTTTGTAATCAGCGTGGTTTATTTAAAGTTACTTAACAGCATCATTCCCGCCAATTGCTGCCGTTCATTAATTACTTTTAGAAACAAATTCACTGGAACCATAGCGGTCTAACTGAAAGCCTGAAACATTTCCTTTATCATCTTTCACAAAATGTACTTTCAAATAAAACGAAGTGATATAAAAATCAGTAGGCGAGGCAGCCAGTAAACTAAATGTATTGTTACCTGCTGAAGCAGTAAGCGAACCATTCCCGGGTTTAATGTTTATAAGGGTGCCATCTTTCGTTTTATAATTGCCGCTGTATGCATTAAGTATTTCTGAAGGCAATTGCAGTGAAGGCCGTTTGAAAACAAACTGCAGGCCTCTTGCGTAGCCTTCGCCTTTTGTTCCCGAATGGCCTGTATTTTCCAATACCCTGCTTTCAATTTGCAGGTTTGAATAATGACGGTCATTTAAAAATGATGTAAGCTTTTCGAAACCGGGCACACTCGTTTCAACACCGCCAACACACATAAATAATTGCGCCGGGGGATTGGATGCATTTGCATGATATTTTTCTTCATATCGATACAGCACGTCATTACCCCAACTGTAGGCAGGACTTGCTGCAACATAACGATTAAACATTTCAGGATGCGTAAACAAAGTATATAGCGTAAATAATCCGCCAAGCGAACAGCCAACTAATGTTTTATCATTTGCATCAACCCTGTAGTTGCTTTCAATAAAGGGAAAAATTTCATTCTTTATTACGGACAAAAATTTATCAGCACCGCCGCTTTGCGGTAAACCTTGTTCATTGGTTGGTGTATAATCTCTTGCCCTTAAACTATCAGGCTTGGGATTCGCACCACCCCATGTAATGCCAACGATAATGAGTTCGGGAAGAAATCCATCATAATATTGCTGGCCGTATAAAGCTGTTAACAATGGAAAATCCCATTGGGAATCCATCAAATAAACAACAGGATACTTTTTGTTGCTGGTGGTGTAACCTGCAGGCAATGAAACCTGCAAAACATATTCCTGCGCGCTTACTATGTTTGATGTAAATTTTTTTGTTTGCGAACCGGGTATTGTTACTTCATTTAATTGACTGAATGTTGTTGATGCAAGCAACAGGATCACTAATGTAGAAAGGATGTATTTCATATTATTAAATATAATTTTTACTGGAATTGAAATGCGAAATACATGCAATCAGTTTTGCTATCATTTCGTATGGCATGCGGCACATTAGAAGGCAGGTAATACACGTCACCGGTGTTCCCTTTATATAAATTGTCGCCTATCTGCATTTCAGTATGGCCATCAACCATCATAATAATCTCTGCTGCACGGTGTGTATGCGGATCATGACTTTTTAACCCTGCTTTCAAAGTGCTTTCATGTATTTCAAAATGTTGCAACATTGCTGTGGGCCGGTTAAAAAACCTGCGGATGCCGCCTTTGTCATGCGGTGTAAATACAACATTGTTCCATTCAATAACCGCTGAACCACCGGCACTCAAACCTCTTTGCCCGTCTTCCGGCATTCTAGATGTATAGGTCATAATATAAAATTCGCAAGGTTCATTTGATGTATGCTGTATCCAACAAGTTTCTTCCGGAATAATAAGCGCTATACATCCTTTATATAAAGAAAACAAAGAGTCTTTCATGCTTAATGATAACGTTCCTGATTTTACTATAAGCAAACATTCTTTTGCTGCATGTTGAAACTGCATTTTCGTATTGCCTGCAATAATATTTGAACTCATTTCTACAGATGAAAGATCATACGTGCTGCCCTTAAATAAAATGGCAGAAGCAATATTATTTACAGATGTTGCAGGTTTTTTATAGGTATAAACCTTTCCGGCAATACTGTCGTCCTGTGCGGCAAGCACAAGTGGAAAAGTGAAAAATAATATGATAAATACCTTGTTCATAAACCAGGCTTTACAAAACTCGGCCCTGCGACGTCTCCGGATTTGTTCACATCAACACTGTTAAATCACCATAAGGTTTTATTGTTTTAATAAAACCATTTTCATCGTATTCGAGCTTTGTAAGTTTCACACAGCGCAAATGTGTTGCACCTTTGCTTAAACTACTGTCATGGTAAAACAAATACCATTCGCCCTTAAACTCAATAATGGAATGATGCGATGTCCAGCCAACAACAGGTTCCAGAATCTTACCCGCATACGTAAATGGCCCATAAGGATTATCGCCGATCGCATAACAAATAAAATGTGTATCACCGGTTGAATAAGAGAAGTAATATTTGCCGTTGTATTTATGCATCCACGATGCTTCAAAGAACCTTCTTTCATTATCGCCCTGCAATAATGCCTTACCGTTCCCATCTACAATAACAACATCTTTTGCATCTTCGGCAAACTCCAACAGGTCATCAGTAAGTTTTGCGATCTTTGGGCACAATGCAGGTTCATCATTTTTTGGCAAATGTGCAAAAGGGTTTTCGGGTGCTGCTGCATTAAACTCACCCGTTCGCCAGCGTTGCAGTTGCCCGCCCCAAAGACCGCCGAAATACATGTAAGAACTGCCGTCATCATCTTTAAAAACAGCAGGGTCTATTGAAAAACTTTTTTTAATTGCTTTGGGTTGCGGTGTGAACGGACCCGTGGGCGAATCGCTGATGGCTACACCGATTTTAAAAACGCCGCCATAATCTTTTGCAGGAAAAAAGAAATAATATTTCCCATCTTTTTCAATGGCATCGGGCGCCCACATTTGTTTCTCCGCCCACGGCACATCCTTTACGTGCAAAGCAATACCATTGTCTTTTGCCTCAGCCGAGGGTGAATCCATAGAAATAATGTGATAATCTTCCATCGCGAAATGGCCGCCGAGATCATCGAAGGCTTCACCGGCATCTATGTCGTGCGATGGATAAATATAAATTTTTCCATTAAACACATGCGCCGACGGATCGGCAGTGTAAATGTGTGATACCAGCGGTTGTGATATGGCTTTGCTGTTGAGCTCATCAAAGTTAATGTGTTGCGTGGTTTCTTCTGGCATAATGAAGGCCTCCCCATACCCCTTCTGTGAGGGACTTTTTGAAAGGTTAAAAAATTATTTTATAGTGCTTTTAGCGCTCTGCGGAACTTTGCACTAAATGAAAGAACTATTTTCAAATAAACCTAACGTGTTTATTTGAACAAGCCTCGAGACGGTCCGGAGACTTCGCAGGGCCAGTTGACGTCACTGCGTCTAACGGAGCAGCCTGATTGCTTGAATAGGATGTTCTAATTTATCAGTCTGTCTATCATTACACGCACATAACTTAAAATATAGATGGCTTCGTGCATCGCCATGACGACGTGTAATGTTTGCTTTAATTGTAACATCAATCTTTTTTGAAAGAACTATTTTTGACGAAGCATGAACTGTAACCAACCGCTGCCATGAAACAATGCAGTAGAAGGGAGTGACACAACCGTGATGCCACCTGTTCATTCGCCGGTCAGCCAAAAAAATTTTCAAATAACTAGGCGCTTCTTTTCTGTTTCAATTCCGCTTCAATCCGCACTTCCATTTTTTTATTAATAACATAGAAGAACAATAAACCGGCACCAATTAAAAACGGTATGGACGGATATATGCTCACCAGCATTTTCACACCCTGTATTGCTTCAGGCGACTGCGTTTCGCTGTTGGGTACATAATGATATAACCCGAGTATCCAGGTAAGAATGGAACTGCCTAACGTAAGCCCTGCTTTTAAACCCACCATCATGGCTGAGAAGATAATGGCCGTTGCGCGGCGGTTGTTTTTCCATTCACTGTAATCTGCCACATCGGCGATCATCGCCCACAACAATGGTATGGTTAAGCCATAAAAGAAACCATGCAGGATCTGTGATGCAAACATTAAACCCACACTTTGCGGCGGATAAAAGATAAATGCCATTATGAATAAGGTTGAAAGAAAAAGACAGATACCAAAGACATCGCGTTTGCCGTATTTGTCGGCGAAACGTTTTGAAAGCGTGATGCCAACGATCATGAAGATGATGCCACCTGCATTGAATAAACCAAAGCCTGCCGATACAGGATCATCTTCAAATACATTTAACCCAATGCCGGAAAGAAAATGTGTTATGGGTGTTACAAAGCTTGTGAGCCTTTCCTTGTCAACATAATTTCTGAAAAAATACACATACGAACCGCCTTTCATAGCGAGTGTAATGAAGACAAGTGTTGTGAGCACAAGCATGATAATCCAGGGCCTGTTTCTAAAGAGGTCGCCCAGGTCTTCTTTTAAAGTTGATTTTTGTTCGGGCTTTGGTACAATGCGTTCTTTGGTGGAAAGGAAAGTAATGAGCAGCATAACGGTTCCGATGATGGCGAGCCAGGTCATTACTTTTTCTATGCCCTCAGCTTTATCGCCATGCCCGGCAGATATAATAATAGCAAGCATGAAAACCTGTACGAAGAACTGCGCAAACATCACCGCAACAAAACGATAAGACGATAAGCTGTTCCGTTCTTTCATGTCGCCCGTTATAACGCCGCTTAATGCAGAATAAGGAAGGTTATTGGCAGCGTATAACAACAGCAACAATGTGTACGTTACCACCGCATAGATCACTTTGCCTTTGTAAGAAAAATCAGGTGTGCTGAAAGCAAGCAGGGCAATTACGCCGAGCGGTATGGCAGTGAATAATATCCAGGGGCGAAACTTGCCCCAGCGTGAAATTGTTCTGTCGGCCAATGCACCAATGATGGGATTGAACCCAAAAGCAGCAGTAAGCCCTACAACAAGTATCAACACAGAGGCATGTTCAGGCTTAAGTCCATAAATATCTGTATAGAAATAGGCGAGGTAGGTAACGAGTGTCTGGAATACCAGGTTGGCAGCAAGATCGCCTAAACTGTAACCAATCTTTTCCAAGACCGATAAATTTTGCGGTGCGGCATTAAGCCTGGCAGCGTTGCCAGCGCCTGCTTCTTCTTCCGGCAATATTAATTCTTCTGTACTCATAAGGTTTCTTTCGTTGTTTATTGATTATTTAAGACTGGTTTACGCTCACAAACTGAACAGGTCTTTTAGTCTATTTTGCTGTTGCAATTACGCTGTAAAAAGCAGGTTTCGGTTTGAAATCCCTGTCGAACAACAAGGGGTAGTTGGTGCGGCCGGGAATGGGCCAGCCATTTAACCACGATTGACCATCGTTAACGCCCCAGAATGTAAGACGGCCAACGTTGTCTTTATACTTCACAAAGAGCTTGAATAAATCTGTATATGACTGTGTAAGTATTTGCTGCACAGAATCAGGTAAACCATTGGAATAAGGATTCATCTCTTTACTGCCTTTTGCGGTGGCGCTTACATCTGCCGTTGCATTATCCCATGGATTCGGCAATACGCCCAAATCCAGTTCGGTAAACATTACTTCAACACCCAGGGCTGCGAATTCCTTAATGCTTTCTTCAATATCATTTAAGGGAACATTTCCGGCTTTCCAGTGGCCCTGTATGCCAACGCCATCAATACGAACGCCTGCAGCCTGTATTTTTTTGATGATGGCAACAGCGCCTGCTCTTTTTGCCGGCTGTTCAATATTATAATCGTTATAATACAACTTTGTGTTTGGCGCCGCTTTTTGTGCAAGGCGAAACGCTTCAACAATATAATCATCGCCAAGTTTATCGAGAAAGATATCTTTACGCAAAGTGCCATCTTCATTCAATGCTTCATTCACCACATCCCACGAATATACTTTCCCATCATAACGGCCGGCAACCGTTGCAATATGGTTTACAAAATATTGTTTAACAGAATCTGCACTTTGCATGTGCCGCATAAATGCAGGCAACTGGCTATGCCAGATCAATGTGTGTGCATTTATTTTGATGTTGTTCTTTTGTCCATAGACAACCAGTTTATCTGCCAGGTCAAAATTGTATTTATCCCATCCGGGCTGAATTATTTCGGCTTTCATAATATTCTCCGGCGTAACAGCATTGAACTGTTGTTTAATAAGTTTATCGGAAGCCGGATCTTTTTCTTCTATCTGCTGCGCATTCATGGCCGTGCCGATGAGAAAATCGTTTTTAAAAACATCTTTTAAAGAAGCGCGTTGATCTTGCTGTGCCAATGCGTTTTTAATGCCAAAACAGGCTACAAACAGTGCCGTGGTAAAGGTGAAACGGGCAATTGATTTTATATTCATTACTTACTTTTTTCAGATTTAAAAATTGTTTCCTGCGGGCCAAGATAAGACGGCTGCAAGCCACCGAAATCAAGTGTTATTCTTTGAAAAATAACAGCAGGGCTGATCATCCAATATTTTATAGTATGCCTTCCTTCTTTATTGACGGAATGATTTGTTGTTTTTATAATGATGTTATCTGCCACCCATTTATTCCATTGCTTCGGATCATTATCGTCTTTATTGATAGAAATGATCTGCGGCGTTTCATTATCTACTGAAAGGGCATATTGCAAGCCTGTTGAGTCGTTGTGAAAATTGAGTGTTGGGGAGAAGTATGTATTTAGTTTGAAGTTACCTGTATCATAGGTATAAAACTCATATTGCAGATACGGCGTGTTGGCATTAATGGTTTGTATGGATTCAGTTACCGGAAAGGCCGTAATGCCGTCACCATCTTTGCCAATGTCTGGAATTATTTTCCAGTGAATGTTGTCCGTTTCTTTTTTTGTTGAGTAATGCGTAGCATTCACTGAAACATAACCATCCAGTTCGTAGAAAACAGGCTGTGTAACATTTGTGGGCATTAAAGCTTTTGATGTTTTTGGTTCAGGTTTAATCGTAGTTATTGTTTCATGTGCTGTAGATGAAATATATTTTACTTCAGGCATTTTTTGCTTATTGGGTTGTTGCCAGTAAGTATAGCCAATATGTGTTTGATCCATCAGGTGGTTCCACTTGCCCTTGTTGAGTTGGTTGTATTGAAGCGAAAGCAATGAATCATTAGTATATAATTCCTTTGCTTTGTTTGCCCAGTAGTTAGCTGCGTCAAGTTTGCGTTCGGCACAGTACTGGTTTCTTGCAACGGCCACATACAATTGATGAAGGTTTGATAATGCCTTTACCGGGTGCAGCACCAGTTCAAAGTAAGCGTCTCTGTATTCATCAGGCAGTAATTGATTTACCTTATCAGCTTCTGATTCGAGGCTTGTCCATTCGTCTGTCACTGTTTTGGCTTCATTATAATTTTCTATGCTGTATGTTTTTGCATCTAATAACTCAGGCTTTCGTCTTGCAGCATACTGCGCATACTTTTTAAGTACATTGGCAATATCTTTCGCATAGTCAGCGCCAAATTGTTTTGTTGCCCACTGCGTATAATAATCATCAAGGTTATCTTCATTCCACTTGTTTACATTGTACGCATAATCTAAAAAGAATGAGATCGGAAACTCCATAGGCTTCAAATCACCAACATTTACAACCCATATTTGCTGAACGCCATATGCATAAGCCAGGTGCATTTGCTCCCATACGCGGGCAATGTTGTTGGTGTTTATCCATTTATAATTTCTTGGCCCGCCTACATAATCAAAATGGTAATAAATGCCATAACCGCCGCTGCGTGGCTTATCATTTAGCTTTGGAAGCCTTCTTATATTGCCCCAGTTATCATCACACAATAATAAAGTAACGTCGTCCGGCACACGCATGCCCTGGTCGTAATAATCCTGCACTTCTTTGTACAAAGCCCAATCCTGCGGTGTTTCAACGGCAGGTTTGCCGGTAACATCTTCAATAATTTTTCTCTGATCGGCAACAATGCGTTCAAGCAAACTAATAGCAGTGCCCTGCGTCATTGGCATATCGCCGTCGCCGCGCATGCCAATAGTTACAATGCTTTCATGGTGATCCATGTTTTCAATGCCTTTCTTCCAAAATGAATCCAGCACAACCTCATTGCTGTCATAATTCCACAGGCCTGTGCCATAACGTTTCCATTCCTGTTGTGCCCGCAGCATAGGTTCGTGATGCGAGGTGCCCATCACAATGCCCCATTTGTTGGCTAGAATTGGATTGAGCGTATCGTCGTCATTAAACGCATTGCCCCACATGGCAGGCCACAAATAATTTGCCTTTAAACGAAGCAACAACTCAAACATGTGCTCATACACCAAATGATTAACGCCGCCGAATTTCTCTTTTGCCCAGCCACTAAATGCGGGCGCTTCATCATTTATAAATATGCCGCGGTATTTTACAGAAGGTGAACCATAATTATAAATGCCTCTCTTTACATAAACTTCATTTTTCTTTTTAACAGGAACATCGGCCCACCAATACCAGGGCGATACGCCTAACTGTTCTGATAAGGTAAAAGTGCCGTAAGCCGCACCGCGTTTATCATTGCCTACAATAATCAGTGCATTCTCTATTCCTTTAAATGGCTTGCTGATGGTTTGAATGGTCAAGGCTTCCCATTTATTTTTTATTGCATCAACATTTAATTTTTTGTCTGCAATAAGCTTATTCATAATTGATGAGCCATTCAATGTTCCAATGATGATGATGTTCTTTACTGAAGACGGAATTGATGAAATAAGTTCAGGCTTTTTACCGGTTACCATCTCAATATCATTCTGTAATAAGGATGCAGCTTTACGCACCAGCCAATCGTCATTGCTGTCGATGTAAATGGATGTTGGTTGAGGAGACATTACTACCGGAAAAGCACCGGCTTCATTTTTTGTTACAACAAAATTTTGCGCCTGCGATGTAAACGATATTAATAAAAAGGCCAATACAAACTGCGCCGCTATCCTTTGCTTCATACTGTGATATTGGAAATTAAAATCCCACCGAATTGCCGCCATCAACCGGCAGCACAACACCTGTTATATATTTTGCAGCATCAGAGGCAAGAAAAACGGCGGCTTCGCCAATGTCGGCCGGCACTCCAAATTTCCCCATCGGTGTTCTTGCCAAAGCTTTATTCATTCGTTCAGGGTCATCGCTGAAAGCTTTTGCAGTCATAGCTGTAGTAATAAAGCCCGGTGCAATTGCATTTACACGAATACCGTTCGGCGACAATTCAACAGCCATCGCTTTTGTCATTCCGTCAATCGCATTTTTAGAGGCCGCATAGGCTATCACTTTTGGCAAACCATATTGCGCTGCCATTGAACTGATATTGATAATTACGCCTTCTGTTTTTTTCTCCAACATGCATTTCACCACTTCCCGTGACAGGGAAAATACGGCTGTGACATTCGTTAAGAGTATTCTTTGAAATTCTTCATCTGTAACCTCTGTAAATGGCTTTTTCTGGTTAATGCCGGCGTTGTTTACCAATATGTCTATTCTTCCAAAACGCTCAATAATTCCGCTTATCGCTTTTGGTATCTCACCAAGCGAACTTAAATCGCAAATAACCGGCTCACATAGTTCACCCAATTTTTCCCTGGCATCCTTCAACTTTTTTTCATCTCTGCCCATAACAATGGTGCGGATGTTATGCTGAATAAATTTTTCTGTTATTGCGAGGCCTATACCCGAACCACCACCTGTAACAATTGCAATTTTATTTCCCGTTTCGTTAGAATTCATTCGCGTGGTTATTTATTTCATTATCAATTTCTTCTTAAGTCAAAGCCGGTCTTTGTGCTTTTCATTTGTAAGCAATGGCTGTATAACCGTTCAGGCTAACCTAAGATCATAGCTATAAGCAAATATGGTTGGTGCAAAACCAGACAAGCAAAAATACCCTCCTTTTAATGTTTAGCTAAAGCATTATCTCAATGGCGCCAATATTACAACGTTCAAAAATTTAATGGGTAAAACTAAAAAAACGAAGGTAATTCAAAAAATATTTGCAATCGGTTACAGCATATTTGGATTAATCTTTATTTTAGCATTCACCGGTTACAAGCTAAAAATTTAAAACGAATCAGATTGATGCCTGCTATATCAATCTAAATAAACCAACCCCGGTTTACTTGCGAAAACACAATTTCATTTCAATTTTAGATACACTCAACTTAAACCAGATAAAAACAACCAACAACACAATAAACGCGAATGGAATTTTACGATCACTTAGAAAAAAACCAAAAATTGATATAATTTTCGCAATCGGTTTAACTCACTGATGTTATTTATTATTTCAAATCCTAAATATTGAAAATGGTTTTGGCAATCGCATATTACAAAGCGGGCGAGCGATGTTTCAACATTCATCTTTCAGCACTAAAGCGAAAGGATATGTATGGATTGCCTACTATTCTATATCTTAAGTTAACCGATATATCCCGCTTGGTTGAACAACATGAATTGAAGCATATTGATTAACTGAATTCTTTTTATAAATAAAATTGTTAACAACATTCATTATGAGAAAAGCTGCCGTTGTTTTTTTACTGATAATTTCTACTGCTTATTGCAAAGCGCAGCAGTATAATAATTTCAAAATTTCGGTTTATTGCCGCGCTTATGAAGTAAGGCTGATGGGCGACACCAATAATTATCTAAAGCCTATCTGGAATGAAATTTCACGACAGTTAAAAGTTGATAAAGTTTATCTTGAAACACACCGGGACCGTATTATCGTTAACCAGGATACATTGAATATTGCCAAAAAATTTTTTAAAGACAAGGGCATTGAAGTTGCAGGCGGCATAACGCTTACAATAAGCGAGCCTAACCGCTTTCAAACATTTTGTTACAGCAACCCGGATGATCGCAAATATGTAAAAGCTTTAAGCGAGTACACCGCTAAAAATTTCGATGAATTTATACTCGATGATTTCTTTTTTACCAATTGTAAAGATGATGGTGCCATAAAAGAAAAAGGCGATAAAAGCTGGACACAATACCGTTTAGGCCTGATGGCTGAAGCGGCGCAATCGCTTATTCTTGGCCCGGCAAAAGCAGTTAATCCTAAAGTAAAAGTGGTAGTGAAATATCCAAACTGGTACGAACATTTCCAGGGGCTTGGTTTTAATCTTGAGAAAGAACCCAAAGTGTTTGATGGCATTTACACAGGCACTGAAACAAGAGACGCTGTGATGAGCGCACAACATCTTCAACCTTATCTTGGCTATAATATTATCCGTTATTTTGAAAATATAGCACCGGGCAGAAACGGCGGCGGCTGGGTTGATCCGCCGGGCTCAAAATATTTTGACCGCTATGCAGAACAGTTGTGGATTACGTTATTTGCAAAAGCACCCGAACAAACACTTTTTGATTTCAGGCAGTTAAGCCGCCCTATTTATCCTGCAGACCGTGCGCCCTGGCAAGGCCAACATACAAGTTTTGATTATGATGAAATGATACAGCCTGTAAATTATAATGGCGGTTCGCCTGCAAGGCCAGCAACCATTGCAAGGGTTGCAGGATATACATTTGAAAAAGTTGATAAATTTTTAGGGCAGCTTGGTAATCCTGTGGGCATAAAAAGTTATCGCCCCTATCATTCGGTGGGTGAAGATTTTTTACAGAATTATCTCGGCATGATTGGCCTGCCGATGAATATGGAGCCTGAATTTCCGGCAGCAGACAGTGTTATCTTATTAACAGAAGAAGCAAAGTTTGACGATAATATTGTTGCTAAAATAAAGAAACAGTTAACCGATGGCAAAACAGTGATCATAACATCCGGCTTGCTCAGAGCAATACAGGATAAGGGTTTAAATGATATTGTTGAATTGCGTTACACTGACAGGAAAGCAATTGTACAGGATTATGCAGCCGGAACATTCCAGTTAATTCATGCAGATGCACCGGTGCTGATTCCGCAGGTACAATACCTCACCAACGATTCATGGGAGATTGTTTCAGGTATTGCAGGTACGAATGGCTGGCCGATTCTGCATAATGCCGATTACTCGAAAGGGCATTTATATGTGCTTACCATACCGGATAATTTTGCCGACCTGTATAATTACCCCGCAGAAGTATTGAACAAAATACGCGAAGTATTCTGCTCACAAATGAAAGTGCAGATAGAAGGTTCCTCTCAAATTAGTTTATATGCTTATGATAACAACACTTTTATTGTTGAATCGTTTTTAGACAATGAAACAGAAATGAACGTTGTAACGCCAACCACATTTACTACCATAACTGATTTTACCAATAACCAGGTTATAAATGGTGAGCTGAGAAAACCCGGTTTCAACTATATAGAAAAAAATAAAACGGCTAAGAACGTGTATTCATTTACAATAAAACCACATTCGTTCAGGGTGTTTAAAATGAAGTGATTATTGGCAATATTTTCAGCAGGAAAATATTATGGTTGTGAGCGCGCTAAAATTTCAAACACAGGTGCAAAGTTTCGTTTCTTACCTTTTATTTTAAATTTCTTTTTTGTTAAGGCGGTATTCATTACGCCTCCTATAACAGCGGCTGATGCTTCCACAGCAAGTGCCTGCGTTGATGATTTAAAATCAGATTTGTAGTCTGTTCCTGTATAATTTATAAAATTGCTTACAGCACCACCAACTTTAGTTGCGCCTTTTATAAATGCATATCTTTTTATTTTTATAGAATGCATTTCGGTATAATTAATATACTGAAACACCATATGTCCCGCACTGTTTCTGCCATACATCATTAAACTGCTGTCTGTGAATCTCCAAACATCGCCTGTAATGTCGCTTTTATCCAGCAGGCGAACAGTAACATTTACATTGCCAGGCAGATAATAAACCGTGGCTATAGTATCGCAGGTGATTTGAGCTGTTATGCAAATACTAATGGCTGAAAATAATACCAGTAAAAGCAGTTTCATATTTCATAGGTAGTTAAATAGCTTTTATAAACGAATGCAAATTGAATAAACGTAGAGTTTCAATTAACAGTTGGATAAAAATTGCTAAGCAACCTGTAATTTAATTTTGATTGTTAAATGAAAATTACGCTATTAAACATCAATACGGCCCGGATTAGTACGAAAGCTTTGGCCAGGAAACGGACTTCAATGCCTGTACATCACTTGCAAAGATGCGACGCAACCATGCTTAACCAAAGTTAATTTGCCTGTAACAAATAATGAATTCAAACAAACTCCTGATACTATAATTAAACATTTTTCTTTTTTAATGAAGACCCGCGAACGATCAATTCAGATTTGATAATAATCGTTTGGGTAAAGTTTATATCGGAAACACCGCGCAAATGGTTTATTAAATGCGTGCAGGCAATCTCGCCCATGGTAATACCGGGATAATTAATGGTGGTAAGCTGCGGATCAACAATACGGCTAATTTCATCGTTGTTGAAACCCACTATCGCAATATCCTCGGGCACACGCCTGCCGAGGTCTTTCAGTGTGTGCATAATGATAGCCGCTCCGAGGTCCTTTGTTACAAAAACACCATCGGGCACCGGTTTCATTTTCAGAATTTGCTTCGCCGCCAGCACACTTGCTTCCTCACTCAGATCGTTTTCCAGAACATACGATTCACGGTATTTTATGCCGGCATCTTCAAGCGCTTTTTTATAACCACGCAGGCGTTCTGAATAAACATTTCTCTTTAAACTGCCTGTAACATGTGCAATATTGCGGCACCCCTGCTCTATTAAATGCATGGTTGCTTCATAACCGTTTTTGTAATTGTCGATAATTACTTTGGTGCCTTCAAGGCTTTCAACCACGCGGTCGAAAAAAACTACCGGGATCTGCTTCTTCATATACTGATCGAAATGCGACAAGTCTTCTGTATCATACGCAAGTGATGCAATAAGGCCGTCAACCCTTTTATGAAAAAGGTTGTCGGCATTGGCAGCCTCAAGCTTTACCGTTTCTGATGAATGGCCTATTATTAAATTATAGCCGGCTTTTGAAGCGGCTTTTTCTATGCCCGCCAGTACAGATATTATAAAATAACTATGCAGCTCGTGCAATATAACGCCAATGGTATGCGTGTTCTGTTTCCTTAGATTGCTGGCAAACGTATTGGAACGGTATTCCATCTGACTTGCCATTTGCATAATTTTCTTTTTTGTAGCCTTACTTATTTCAGGATGGTCTTTTAAACCCCTGCTAACTGTTGAAGGCGACATATCAAGCGCTTTGGCAAGATCATAAATGGTTACCTCTTTAGGCCTGTTCATAGCTGGTTTCGAAGATGAAATTATTATAGCAAATTAATGAAAATATAAGCCGTACCGACCACAAATTAAATTTATACCACGCTTCCTCTTTTGAAGTTTGATAAAGCAGCATCACCCTGCAGTTTAAAAAGTCTTTATTTGTTTTGTTGTTATCATTATTTACTAAGCTTAAACACTTTCATGTAATCATTATTCACGGCAACAAGAATAAGTTTTTGATTGTTGGATGTTGTTATGCGTTTCATATCTTTCACATCGCCATCAATTCTAAATCCTGATAATCCAGGTGATATAGCTTGAAATTGTTTTTGATCATTCCCTTTCAAAAAGCAACCATACGAAGCATCATACCGACCCGTCATTACGTCCGTTTGGTATTCGTTGCCGGCCAGTAAAATATCTTTAATGCCATCACCATCCATATCATCGCAAATAATTGTATTAACCGGTGCAAACTGCGCTTCCTGTGGCAGGGCATGCTTTTCAAACTTGCCGTTGCCTTTGTTTTCAATCCAGCAACTGCGCGTTTCGTTGCAGGTTAATATTTGAAGGCTTTTTTCATCTTTAAAAAGCTTACCGGCTGTTGCAGTTGCATAATCTTTATTCAACAAATATTCTTTTTTAATCAGTGGCACTTGTGCCGCCAGCTGGTCCTTGCTGATAGACGGATACAAGTTTCTATTTCCATCTTCATCTTTTATATAGTAAAACATTACAGGATCAACTTTGCCGTTTTTGTCAATATCATCAGCGTATAACTTCATCGGGTATTGAGCAGTTGTATGATAGCTGCAGTTCAAACCCAAATTGCCGGCAACAAAATCTGTATCGCCATCGCCATCAATATCTGTTGCAATAAGGCTACGCCATAAACCTTCCATATTTTGTAACCCTGTTGATGCTGTGGCTTCAATAAGCGCTGAACCACTATTCTTAAAGAAACGTACAGGCATGTACTCTCCCGCAATTATTAAATCAGGATGTTTATCGTTATCAACATCAGCCCACTGAGCTGCGGTTATCATACCTGCTTTTGACAATGCAGCACAAACTTTATTGGTAACATCGGTGAAAATACCTTTATTGTTTTGCAGCAAATAACTGTTGGGTGATAAGGGGTATTGTTTGGAAACACGCCCGCCAATAAATACATCTATATCACCATCATTATCGTAATCTGTAACAGCAATACAACCTGCTATTGTTTTTACTGTTGATGGAATTGCGTTTACACTTAAAGCAAAATTCCCTTTGCCATCATTCAGGTATAAATGCGGCTGGTAGTAGATGGATGTATCACTGTAACGCATGTCGCCATACGTAAGAAACAGATCAAGATCGCCATCGCCATCAGCATCAAACAAAGCGCTGGACTGGTCTTCTGCAAACTTTGAATCGGCTGTAAAATCTTTACCGGCAAATGTGCCATCAGCTTTTTGCGAGAAAATCTTTCCGTCTGAATTAAAGGCGCCGCCAATGTAAAAATCAGTTTTGCCATCATTGTTGATATCACCGGTTGAGATGAACGGCCCTAACTGCGAATATTTTTGGGGCAATAAACGCTGCTCAGCATAATCATTAAAAATATAATCGTTGTGTTTATACAATGCCTGTACGGAAGCCGTAACATCAGTAAAATTATTTTGGATGTTTAAGTCCTCCGGGTTCATGGTTTCGCTTGCATCTTTCTGGTATAAAGTATAAGTTGAATCTGCATTAAGGTTTCGCAAGACCTGCTTTTTATCGTTTGCCCAAACTATAACAACAGAATCTGCTTTTGTGTTTCTACCTGTACCAAACAAAAGCTTTGTATCAACAGTTGATAAGTAACCACGCACAGGATATTCTTCCTGCATTTGTGTTGTACCACTTGCATTTACAAAAACCTTAGCTCCAAAACCATGTGTGTTTAAGCTATCGCCTTTCAATATAAAACTTATGCTGTGGCTGGTCTTTGGCTTATTATCATCATTTTTGTTATTGATCAATACAAAAGCTTCTTTATTGATATTGTTTACAACTAAATCAAGATCACCATCATTGTCAAGATCAACATAAGCGGCGCCATTCGACATAGAATTTTGTTTTATGCCTGATGAATCTGTTATGTTTGAAAAAGTGTAATCGCCGTTGTTGAGATATAAATAGTTGGGTATGTCAACATGCTTAAGCGACACTAATTTATCGCGCAATGTTTTTCTTACCTGCTCCTCATTTGCGTTCTGGCCAACCGTTTGGCTGAATGAAATAAAATCGGCGTTGATAAAATCCCTGCCAATACCATTTGTTATATGCGCATCCTTATAGCCATCATTGTTAAAATCAGCAAATAAAATACTCCAGCTCCAGTCTGTTTCGCTGATGCCGGCCATTTGTCCAATCTCACTAAAGAAAGGAATAGCTGTATCTCCGCGCAGATAATTGCCGTTATTTAGTTGCAGCATGTTTCGCATAAACTCTGGTGAATAACCAAGGTTCCTTTCCTCGTTATACCTGTCGTAATTCATGAAAGAAAAAGTTTGCTTTTTGCGATAATTATCTTCCGGCATCATATCAACTGAAGCAACATCAATTTTATTGTCGTTATTTATATCGGCCGCATCACAGCCCATGCTGCTGTAACTCTGGTGCCTGGTTGCTACATCGAGCACATTGGTGAAAGTTCCGTTTTTGTTATTGAGCCACAAGTCATCATTCGAAACAAAATCATCACACACATAAACATCAGGCCATCCATCCATATTAAGATCGCAAACAATAACACCTAAACCAAAACCATCTTCTTTAATACCCGCAGCCATTGAAACATCTGTGAATAAAGGATGGCCATTATGGCTGCCATCGTTTCTATACAGCCTGTCGTTGGCCAATGAACGGCCGGTTGTATCTTTCCTGAAAAGGTAATTAGCTGAATAAGATGCATTCAACATGTAATTGGATAAATATATATCGAGGTCGCCATCTTTGTCATAATCAAAGAACACGGCCTGTGTTGAATAGCTTGTATCGGCCAAACCATATTCAACAGCTTCTTCTTTAAATGTATTATTGTGCTGATTAATGAACAGCAAATTGCGCGAATGCGTGCCTAATGTTTTACCATAGGTGCAGAGATAAAAATCATCATAGCCATCAGCATTAATATCAGCCACACTTATACCTGTAACCCAATCACTGGTTACAACACCGGCGCTTTGTGTAATATCTTCAAAATGATTTTTGCCTTTATTAAGATAGAGCTTGCTGCTTACCTGGTTGCCGCAGAAAAAGATATCTTTTAACCCGTCGTTGTTCACATCGAGAATACCAACACCGCCACCCATGTAGGCAAACTCATTTAAAGCATCACCCGGCATTTTTGTTTCGTCAATATCATTGCTGAATTTTATTCCTGTTTCTTTTGAAGACAAAAAAGTAAATAATTGATTTTGATTTTTTTCTTTACAACTAAAAGCAATAAAGCAAATGCAGCAGCTGATACAATATACGATGACGTTATACTTCATAACTTTAATCGGTAAGCATTATGTTTTGATTTTGATTGCGAATATATCAACACAATAAATTTATCCTTTAATGATGTTCATGCATAGTCATAGAGTGCTTCATAAAATCAAAGCGGTTGAGCTTGTAAGTAATGAACTTATTGTTATCTTCTTTAATCTTAATGTTTGTATCAACAGGAACATTTTCGAACACCTGCAACTTACCGGTAACAGGCCATGTTATTTCAATCTTCTCAACAGATGTTGCCTTGCCTAAACCAATATGTTGCGCCAAAGGATTAGCTCCAAAACTTCCACCTGAATTTACATCCCTGTAAACGGAACGCTCCGTCGTACTGTCTTTGAAAACAACTTTTATTCTTGCGCCAATTGCCGCTTTGTTGGAAACAGTTCCCTCCAAATTAAGGTTAACCCAGTGATTATTGTTTTGCCCGGGGTTTAAATACAGTGAACTCTCATAAGCATCCCCGGTATATGCACCGCCCATTTTTATATAAATATCTTCATTGCCGTCATTATCCAGATCAGCAAAAGAAACGCCATGGCCTTTTTGCAGATTACCTGTATGTGAAGAAGTGGTGACGTCTAAAAAACCTGTGCCGTTTATATTTTTAAACAGCTTATTTGGGATAGCTGATTTAAGGTTTGGATTACCGGTGCCTAGATAAAAATCAAGATAACCATCATTATCAATATCTCCGAAATTCGAACCCATGGCAAAAGCAATTTTATTTAATCCAACCCGGGCAGATGCATCTTCAAAAGTTCCGTCATGTTTATTCCTGAATAAAAAAATCTTGCCTGCATTATTTACAGGTGTATTTGTTGCTTCGGCCGCGGCATAATATGCCAGTGACTCCGTGAACTCATAACCGCAAACAAGAATATCAAGCCAGCCATCATTGTCATAATCCCAAAACCAGGTAGGAAATGTACGGGAAAGGTTATTGGTTAAGCCTGCCTGCCTGCTTACATTTTCAAATTTTACTGCACCGTTTTTAACCGATTCGTTTTTTAATAATATTTTTTTGCCATTTAATGTAGAAATGAAAATATCTGCAAAGCCATCGTTATTGTAATCGCCGGAGGTTACGCCTTTCACAAACTCTGTAAAAGCGCAACCGGCATTTGTAGCAGTTTCACTAAAAGTGCCATTCTTATTGTTAATATATAATTCACATGGATGCAATTCATCACCAGGCGTTGTTTCATTTCCTATAAAAACATCCAACCATCCGTCGTTATTAAAATCTGCCCACGTAGCGGTTTGTGTTGGATGAAAGGAAAGCATACCGCTTTCTTTTGTTACATCTGTAAAAGTTCCGTCGCCATTGTTTCTTAACAAGGAATTGGGCATTTTTCCAAATGCGCCTTTCCAGCCACCTCTTAATACAAATATATCTTTCAGGCCATCGTTGTTGTAATCTGTTTGCATTATATTCAAACCACCGGTTAAATACCCCAACCACGAAGAGTCTGAAACATCAGTAAAACTTCCATTGCCGTTATTCCTGTAATAGCGCATATGTTCCGAAGGCGACCAACTGCTCAGTACAATATCCGGATAATTATCATTATTAAAATCGTCGACAATGCTGCCACCTGCCTGGCATTTATAGTTAAGGCCAATGTTTGCCGCTACATCTGCAAACGGTTTTACAATATGAAGGCTGTCATCATTCTTTATAGTTAAAAGAAATTGTGGCGGTACTTGCTGCGGATATCCCCCAATGGTCATGTAAGCAATATTCAACAGCCATTTTGATTCAAGATCGCCGGGATTATCGAGTAATAAAGCTTTGTATATTTCAATAGCCTTTTCTGAACCGGTTTTATCTTTATGTATACCACCACCGGCAATAGGATAGATACAGGATTCGGCGCTATGATTATTAATGCAATTCACTCTTTCACCCAACCTTAAATAAGCAATCGCGAGGTCTTTCATAAGTGTTTGCCGTTGGTCAAGTTTGCCGCCTGTTTTACTAAGAAGGTCCTGGAAAACATCTATTGCTTTTTGTTCTTGGCCTAACTGTAAAAGTGCATTTGCTTTTTTATTAAGCGCCTGCATCCTCATATTTTCATCAGGAACATTTTCCAGAACAGAATCGCATAGCTTTATCAAGGCTTCGGGACAAAAAACATTATTGGGATTGTTATAATTCTTTTCTGCAGTTTTTAAAAGATCAATCATATTTTCATTAGGAAGCGCTTTATGCCTGCACGAAATAAAAAAAAGAGCAAATACAAAAACAAACAGCAAGCCTATTCTGCTGCCTTTGCGACGACAATGTTTTTTTTGATCGTAACTGACAAAACATGATATGATAAGGCTGCTTATCATTGTGCCTTTTTGTTGTATCATTCGGCGCGAATAATTATATATTTTCTTCTGCACACAAAATTTTATCTATGTCAAAACCCCGCAATAGTAAAAAAAAGAGGCTAACGAGTAGCCTCTTTTTATTTAAAAAACTTTATACTATTTTATTAAAGGATTAGCTGCTAATTCGCTTGCCGGTATAGGGAACATATCAACCTGTCCCGGTTTGGGATCAGGCCTTATTGATGGATAATAGCCTTTTTTTCTCCATCTTAAAATATCGATATTATTAACTTCTTCTCCAGCCAATTCTACGGCTCTCTCATGCATTACTGCGGCTATTGCCTGGTTTTTGGTAGCAGTCGCAACCGGTGGCATATTTACGCCCGGCCTTGCACGTACCTCATTTATATATTTTGCTGCACTAGCCGGAGCACCCGTTTCAGCTTCACATTCTGCAAGCATAAGCAGTACATCAGCATAGCGAATAATTCGCTGGTTTATGCCGTCAGGATGAAAACCATCGTTAGTCCAATCCAATATTGAATACTTCCGGTATACCCTTTTCTCAATAACGCCATTATGGTTACTTGCCGCAACGTTCATACTAGCTTCTTTAAGAATTACATCAACGGTACCATCTGAATTAGGGGTACGAGCAAGATTATAGGAATCTCCCGGCTCAAAAAAAGTATATTTATACCGTGGATCATTGGGTTCAAACTCATCTAATATCAGGTCAGATGGAATTACGTTACCCCAAACTATACCATACTCCTGGCTACGCATTATACTTACATTAGCAGTTGCTCCTTCGCCGGTATATCCCCAATTGAAGTTATTGTCTCCTTTATCAACAAAAGAAACTTCGAAAACAGATTCCGGATTGTATTCATGTCCAGGTGCAATCTCGTTACTTCCAAGTTTAATATCACCATCAAAATTGTTAAGATAAGGTACGAGGCTGTATTTACCATAAACTTTCAATAAAGCTTCTTTTGCAGCATCATAATTGCCATTCTGCATTTGTACTCTTCCTAGTAAAGCATTGGCGGCACCCTTTGTAGCACGACCTTGCTGAGATGCAACATCTGGTAATTTGGCAGCAGCATCGGTTAGGTCACTAATAACTAATGTGTAAACATCCGCAGCCGGTGATTTGGCTTTAAAATCTGTAATAGACACTACCGGGTCAGTATAAACAGGTACATCACCCCACATTGACACCAGTTCAAAATACGCCCAGGCTCTTAAAAATTCAGCTTCACCAACAGTTACATCCCTCAATGCAATATTATCCGTTACATCAGGTGCTGCATGTAGAACAATATTAGCTCTGTTGATCATTTGATAACAACCATTCCAAACACTTGTCATCACCGAGTTTGATGATGATGGTGAAGCCTGCTTCAATAATTCAGCTCTTGGCGCTTCTAATTGAGAACCACCCGGGGCTGTTTCAGCGCCCCGCATATCATGTGTAAAGAACCATTCGCGGCCAACAAGATTCCCGGCACGTAAACTGGAATATACCGCATTTACTCCGTTTTGCAATTCTGCGGCAGTTTTAAAATAACTGTCTACAGTAGGACTGTTTTCATTAACTACATCGAGTTTTTTGCTACAGGCAACCATAATAGCCATACCTGAAAAAGTTGCCAGGATCAGCAGTTTTATTCTTCGCTTTAATATATTAGGTTTCATATAAGTTTTACTTTATTGTCTTTAAAAATTTACATTAATACCTACCTGGTAACCCTTCGGTTGAGGATATACAGCGTAGTCAATACCGTTGGTCAGTGAAGATCCGCTGGGGTTCCTGTTACCAACTTCGGGATCATAACCGGAATAGTTTGTAAATGTCAGGATATTTTGAGCCGATACGTAAATGTTGAGACCTTTTACCGTTCCTTTTGTGAGCGACTGTAAAGATGTAGCCGGCACATTATAGCTTAACATTATGTTTTTCAGGCGAAGGTATGAACCATCTTCGAGGAACCGATTAGAAGGGCGTGCGTTCTGATTTGGATCAGAAGATGCCGCACGGGGAACATTTGTATTTGTATTATCAGGTGTCCATGCATTTAATACCTGTGTACCTGCATTAAAGAAGCGAACCATGCCTTCTGTGGTTGTGCGCAAAGCATTGTATATCTTATTGCCCTGCACTCCCTGGAAAAACAGCGTTAAACCAAAATTCTTATAATTTGCGCCAAGATTAACTGAGTATGAAAACTTAGGAATGAAGCTGCCTAAAAAAGTGCGGTCGCTGTTATTAATTACATGATCCCCATTTAAGTCTTTAAATTTAAGATCTCCAGGAGATGTTCCGGCGCTGGTAGGTGTAGGTGCAACTTGCGTGGCATGCTTACTAATTTCATCCTGGTTCTGGAAAATGCCTTCAACCACCCAGCCGTAAAAAGATTGAACCGCATGGCCTGGTGCAGTATTAGTAACATTGTAATTTTCGGTCAAATCCACATCAGCACCTGCTTCAATATTGGTAACACCTTCTGCTAACCCATCCACGTTATTTGTAATAATACTAAGATTGCCGGTAGCGTTCCATGTAAAATCGCCTTTCCTGTCATTGTAACCTAATTGAAGTTCGAAGCCATTGTTCGTCATCGCGCCTACATTCTGAGGAACTGTGGTGTTAATATATCCCATTGTGGGTGGCAGCGGTACTGCCAGTATCAGGTTATCTGTTTTACGATTATAATATTCCGCAGATAAAGTGATTGCATTATTAAATAAACCAAGGTCAAGGCCTATGTTTAATTGTTTGGTCGTTTCCCATTCCAATTCTTTATTTCCTAACCCCGGTATGGACGATGCGGAACCGCTGTTAATATTATTGCCGAAAGGATAATATGCACTATTGGCATTAACACTTACCGACCAGGGATAATTGCCTAAAATTGCCCCGTTGAGGCCGGTAATTCCATATCCTGCGCGCAATTTCAACTCAGAAATTTTTGTTAGGCTCTTCATGAAATTTTCCTGGTCAATTCTCCAGCCTATAGAACCTGAAGGAAATGTAGCCCATTTATTGCCTGGAGCCCAAACAGAAGCACCATCCCGGCGTATGGCACCGCTCAGCAAATATTTACCACTAAAATCATAGTTTATACGTCCGATGTATGATACAATGTTGTTTTCACCAATCAACGTTTGCACCGATACATTGCTTGCGTTATTCAATGTTTTAAGTTCATTCGAGGCCTGGTTGCCACTGGCGTTTTCATTGCGTGTATTTTGGCCCTGGTACTCATAAACAGCAATTGCGTTAAAATGGTGATTACCAAAAGTCTTATCAAATGTAAACTGCTCTGTATATAATTGAACAGCAGAAATAGACCGATTGTTGGTAATCGTAGCCTGTATAGCGCTTGAGCCGGCAACTGTGCCACCATCACTAAATATGGGTGAAAAGCGATAGTCTAATGTATTCGCATAATCCACACCAAAGGTTGAGCGGAATTTTAGCCAACTGGTGAAATTTACTTCCGCGAAAATTGTTCCTAACACTTTAACGGTGGTTCTGTTACCTGGATTTTTTAACTCCGCATCTTCTATTGGATTGGTTGGGTCACCACCATCCAGAACAGAGTTTACGCCTCTATATCCTCCGTTTGTGGTAGGATCATATACCGGCATATAGGGCATCAATTTAATAACATTTACCAAATTTGACCTGGTACTTGTTTCATTATTATCATAAGCCTGATCACCATAGGCAACATATATGTTTTCCCCAAAAGTGAAAGTCTTGCTGATTATATGATCTGAATTAATGCGGAAATTATATCGACGATATCCTACATTGGGTGACGTTCCTTTTTGATCGAAAAAACTGCCCGAAGCATAAAAACGCGAGACATCATTACCGCCGCTCAGCCCAATATTGGTTTGCGTCATCGAACCTTGCCTGAAATACTCGTCCTGCCAATCAGTTGCATTATCACCATAGGTCGTACCAGCACCGGTATAAATTGGTTGGCCAGGGTAATTAGGTTTAACGCCCGGGGCAGATTCATAGTTAGGATCGCGTCTTGGAACTAAGCTTCCCCTGTAAGCTTTTGCATATTGATCAAATTGTTCCGGATTCAGCAAGCTTAGCCTCTCCGTAACATTTTGAATGCCGTAGTAGGAATTTAAGCTAACACTTAATTTTCCATCCCTTCGGCCTTTTTTCGTAGTGATTATAATCACACCATTTGTAGCCCTTGAACCATAAATGGCGGCGGCAGATGCATCTTTTAAAACATCCACAGTTTCTATATCCCTTGTATCTATTGATGATAAATTGCCCGTAGGAAATCCATCCACAACATATAAAGGATTAGATGCGTAAGTAATAGAACTTATACCTCTTATGGTAACGATAGGATCTGTTCCCGGGCTTCCGTTGCTTACCACAGAAAGGCCAGGCACACGGCCTTGCAATGCCTGCTGCACACTTACAACAGGAATTTCATTCAGCGTTTTATTGTTAACCGTTGAAATAGCACCGGTTACATTTGTACGTTTTTGTGTACCATAACCAACAACAATTACCTGTTCAAGCTGCGAATTGGTTGAAGCCAACGAAATAGCTAAACTCGCTTGATTTCCCACGGTAACTTGTTGTTCATTAAAGCCTACGGAGCTGATCACCAGCACATCGTTTGGCGATGCCGTGATGCTAAACATACCCTTTTCATCGGAAACTGCTCCGCGTGAGGTTCCCTTTACAACAACAGAGGCAGACGGCACGGGCTTACCGCCCTCGTCTGTAATGGTTCCCTGCACTGTTTGCCCGCTAACAATTGTTTGAAAAGCGGAACAAAAAATAAATAAAAGAATGGCTGAGGCATATTTTCTGACCACAGAAAACAAATGCCAGGTGAGTCGATTTGAAATGCTAATAGTCATAAGAGCTGGTTTAATAGAAAGTAAAAGCTGGTTTTAGTTATAAAAAAGAATATTCATATTATACAAGGGTGCACTGCAAAAAATGTCTAAGTAAACGGCAATTCATTATCGTCGTCAGTTCTAATTATGCTATAGGAGAAAAACGAAGCAATCTATTTATTCCAAGCCCGTTTAGTAATTAAATCCGAAACCGATTACGAAAAAGACACGCTTTTTCAAACTTACGCTGCATTATTTTAATTTATTTTTTAGGTGCGGCTGGTAAAACTCTGTCTAATAAAATAATTAATTCGGCGACTAAAATAAGAATTTATTAATTTCAGCAATCGATTGCGTTAATTTTTTTTTGATTTACCTTTAGGTTAAAGGAAAAGAACGGTAAGGCGATACTTTAAATTTTACTGTAATTGTAAACACATCATATACCAGAGGAATTATAGCCGTAAAAAAGTAGCATTATTAAATATATAAGGCAGATCAAAAACCCGCAAAAGCAATTAAATTTTTGTCTCATAAACAAGCAGTCAGTGTCTTGGAAATCGCTTCATTCCTGGAGCGGTTTGCTTTAATCCTGTTTATACATATTTCCACCAATTAAGAATTGGGTTATGCGGGATCAGGCTTAAGCACGTGTGATTCGTTTTATATTGTGATGGCAAATTAAAATTCTTATTAACGTGATCGTAATCTCGTAAACAATTTTGAAATCTGCAGGAAGCCTAAAAAATTCCGTTTAATTATCAAGTATAGAAAGCCGTTGGTTTTAAAGGAATTCAGAAAAGGTGACATCTGTCTTCCGCCACATATTAAGGGAGAATTTTAGCCGTGATCAGCGGAGCTTTACATGCCCCGGCAAAAAACATGAGTATAAATATGTTAAAAAAAAATAGGCCTGCCCTAAAAAGGGCTGGCCGTTGCTAACCTATGAAAAACACCTATTTAAGTATCGTTTATTTCTTTTTTTTGTTTCTTATATGTTTTAATATCATGATGCAAAGATACCTGCCCTGCATATTACGGCTTTGTGTCAAATGACTCAAAATATTTGCTCTTTACATCTAATCGCCCTTTTAACAAGTTATTAATTATTACGCAATATCTTTTTTAAGATACTTCATTTCGATTGATTATCAGGGTATCGCCAGGAGACTTTAGGCAGTATAGCAATAAATTCATGTGTTTTCAAAAAAAAGTGCTTGACTTTCCAAATGCCTTCTTTTTGTAGAGTGAGCTGTCAATTGTACCCGGTGTCAGAAGTGTAAACAAATACTGCTTGCCTTTTCTGTATAGCGCTTTATGACAGCAAAAATTATCTACGGCTACTTTTTTATTTTCGCAGCATGCTGGCTGCAACAACGAACTTATATAAAAAGGCATTTAAAGGCCTTTCAAAAAACACCTGGTATTTATCTGTTGTAATGTTGGTAAACAGAAGCGGCACAATGGTTATTCCGTTTATGACAATGTATTGTACGCAGAAATTACACTTTACGTTGCCACAGGCGGGAACAGTTATGGCTTTATTCGGCGCCGGCGCTATTGCAGGTGCATACATTGGCGGGAGAATAACTGACCGGTTTGGTTTTTACAGCCAGCAGTTAGCTTCCTTGTTGCTGGGCGGCACAATGTTTTTGATAACAGGATTTCTTACAACCTATTTTTCCCTGTGTATTGGTACATTTATTCTAAGCCTTTGTAATGAATCTTTCCGCCCTGCAAATTCTGCAGCAATTGCACACTACAGCCAGCCTGAAAACAGAACACGCTCTTATTCATTAAACAGGCTTGCCATCAATCTGGGCTGGGCGGTTGGCGGTGCATTGGGCGGTTTGCTTGCATCTGTAAACTATCATTTATTGTTTTGGGTTGATGGTTGCACAAATATCATTGCGGCGATATTATTATTCAGGCTGTTACCTTACGCGCATAATAAAGCCGGGCTTGTAAAAGGAGAAACCGCAAAAAAACAGCGCGCTTATACGGATAAATTCTATGTGGCTTTCATAATCATCACTTTTTTCTTTGCCTCCTGCTTTTTTCAATTATTTACGGTGCAACCTGTTTTCTTTAAAACGCAATGGCACTTTAACGAAGCATTCATTGGTTTTTTAATGGCACTCAATGGAATCATAATCGTTATTATTGAAATGATAATTGTCTATTCGATTGAAGGCAAAAAAAAGGACACCTATTTTATACGCGTTGGTTTTTTCCTGGCCGCTATATCTTTTGCTACCTTAAATGTTCTGCCTGCCGGCGCACTAACGGCCTGTTTGTCGATTGTACTGATAACATTTGGGGAAATACTTTCAATGCCATTTATGAATTCATTCTGGATTCAACGCAGCAAGCTGCACAACCGCGGAGAGTATGCTGCATTGTATGCCATAGCGTGGAGTTTAGCGCAGATTGTTGCGCCGCTTTCCGGCAGCCGGATTGCCGCAGGCCACAGCTTTACAGCCTTGTGGTGGATATTAAGCAGTGTTTGCGCTTTCGCTTCAATTTGCATATTAGTGCTTGAACAAAGCATAAAATCTTCAGAAAAGAAAACAATACCTGCAGCCTTGTGATGAGTTCAGGATGTTTCATGTTAAAAATCAGTTTGCCTTTTATTAATTCATTGCTTCAACTTTGCTGTTTTATAAATAGGTATGGCAACGCATAAAAAGATCAGTTCCACTTTAAAAAATAATACGGACACAGGCTTTGGTATTAGCCCGGACACGCAGGGCGGCAGATTTATTAATAAAGATGGCAGCTATAACGTACAAAAAACAGGCATTGCCTTTTATGAGCGTATCAGCTTTTTCTACAAAATGCTTACAATGCCGGCATGGAAATTTTTGGTTGTACTGGTAAGTTTTTTTATGACAATAAACTTTGTTTTTACCGTTGTTTACATTTCGCTTAATAACAATGAATTTACCGGCGTGCTCCCCGGCAACGCCATACATCATTTTTTTGAACTGTTTTTCTTCAGCGTGCAAACATTTACAACAGTTGGGTACGGCAGAATAAATCCCGACGGTTATTTCGCCGGGGCTTTCGCATCAATAGAAGCATTAACCGGCCTTTCGTCGTTTGCATTGATCACAGGCATTTTATACGGAAGGTTTTCAAGACCGCAGGCCTTCCTTCGCTTCAGCAAACATGCGTTGATTGCGCCTTACCGCGGCATGACAGGCTTGATGTTTCGCTTTGTATCATACAAAGAAAACCATAATCTCACCAATGTTGAAGTTACGGTTACATTCGGGTTAACCGAAACAAATGAAAAAGCAGAATTTAAATTTTACCAGCTACCGCTTGAGCGTGGTCGTATAGACAGTTTACCGATGAACTGGACGGTTGTACATCCGATAAATGAAGAGAGTCCTCTTTATAATTTAAGTGAAGAAGATTTAAGAGCAACCGATGCGGAAGTATATGTTTTGGTGCGTGGCTTTGACGATGTTTTTTCAAATACGGTTTTGCAAAGGACATCGTATCGCTTCAACGAAATAATTTTTAATGCAAAATTTGAAAGAATGTATTATGAAAATAATGCTGATACAACAACAACAGTTGAAGTGAATAAGTTAGACAATTATAAAATTATAGAGGAAAACACTAATCCAAATCTGAACTGATAAGTTTTAAAAATTCGTTGCGTGTTGGATATTTTTCAAACTCCCCAAAAAATGCTGAAGTTGTCGTTACTGAATTTTGTTTTTGAACACCGCGCATCATCATACACAAATGCTTTGCTTCAATTACAACAGCAACACCAATTGGGTTCAACGCATCTCTTATTGCATCAACAATTTGTGTTGTTAACCTTTCCTGCACCTGCAATCTTCTTGAAAAAACGTCTACAACTCTTGCTATTTTACTAAGGCCTGTTATAAAACCGTTGGGTATGTAGGCTATATGCGCTTTGCCGAAAAAAGGCAGCATGTGGTGCTCGCACATGCTATACAGTTCAATGTCCTTTACAACAATCATCTCACTTATTTCTTCATGAAATTTTGCAGAGTTTAATATGGCAACAGCATCCTGCTTATAGCCTTGTGTATTGAACAGCATGGCTTTTGCAATACGCTCAGGTGTTTTCAACAAGCCTTCACGCTCAATATCTTCTCCAATGCTTTTAATTACGTTTGCATAACTCTCTTTAAGACTGTTTACAGCTTCTTCATTATAACTGTCTTTCTTCTCGTATAACATTAATAAATTTTTTGCATTAATTAATCAGGCCGGATATTCTACGAAATTTCTCTCGGTTTCGTACAAACGAACCTGCACATCAAATTTGTTGTTTATTAAAGAACGCAGAATTTTGTAAATAACAACAGCAATATTTTCCGCTGTCGGATTTAAGTTGTTGAATTCAGCAACATCAAGGTTTAAGTTTTTATGATCAAAACGCTTTAAAACATTTTCTTTGATCATATCACTCAGCTCTTTCAAATCAATTACGTAACCCGTTTGCGCATCGGGAACACCGGTTACTTTTACTATCAACTCGTAATTATGCCCGTGATAATGCGGGTTATTGCATTTACCAAAAACTTTTTCATTGGTCGCTTCATCAAATGCATCGTTGTGCAAACGATGCGCCGCATTGAAGTGCTCCTTCCTGTAAACCGCTACTTTTTCGTTCATAACTTATTCTCCAAAATACTCAACATAAATCCTGGGTGTTTCATACAATTTCAAACTATGCAATGTTACATGTGCAGGAATGTGTGGCGCTAACTGCTTCCATATTTCTACTACAAGATTTTCTGTACTGCATAGTTTATCCTTTAAGAAATCCACATCAAGATTAAGATTTTTATGATCAAGTTTTTCTGTAACATGTTCCTGTATAATTGCGCTTAATTTTTTTGCATCCATAATAAAACCGGTGTCTTTATCGGGAATGCCTTTAACAGTTACATACAAATCAAAATTATGCCCATGCCAGTTTTCGTTGGCACATTCGCCAAAAACAGCTTCATTCCTCTCTTTACTCCACGCAGGATTAAATAGTTTATGCGCCGCATTAAAATGCTCAAGCCTTGTTAAATAAACCATCAGCCTTTTAAAATTTGCGCAAAGTTAGGGCAAACAGGTAGTGTAAACAGGCAGCAATTTATAAGGTATAATTAAAACATGCAGTTTATATAACAAGCAGTATTAATATGCCATTGCATCATCACCGTGTATTGAACACAAATTGCAAATGATGGAATGCGGCTTAATTGCTGATGGGAATTTTACTTAACAATTTCAGATCTGCTGCATCGGAATAATCGTATTGATATACGCCATCCACGGCAGTTACAATCGCCAGCTTGTTATAAATGATAACATCATTAGGTTCAAAATTGCCAAGGTTTTGCCTTAAGAACAGGTTATTGATATCTGAGGCATCATATACTTTCAGGCCTGCAGGGCCATCGCAGATAAACAAAAGGTCACCTTCTTTTGCAAGGCCGCGGGGATTGGTGAGGCTATACGTCTTAAGCAACATGGGATTGGTTATATCTTTCGCGATATCAAGAACTTCAAGCTGGTTGGTAAACCCTGCGCAACTACTGCCGGAACGTAATGTAACAAAAGCATTATTGCCATCTGCAATTACAGGGTCGCAACTTCTTACATGCCCAAACTGGCCGGTAAGAGCGGGTGCTGCTGCATTGGTAGCATCATAAATAAACATACCGCTATTTGAACCGATGAATAAGTTATTCTCAAATGGATATATGGTTTCAATGAAACCACTAGTATTGGGAATGATCTGGCTATTCAACCGTTGCGGATCTGCAGCATTTTTTGCATCAAACGTATATAGCGAAGTATAATCAACAGTGTATAAATAATCATTTAAAACAGTAAACCTTGCAGTGGAGCCGCCGATGCCTGCTTTAGAGGGCGCTGATGCATAATATGCTGATGCATTGGGAGCCGCAAGATAATCATACATGGGCAAGGTGCTATAGGTTTCGCAATCCATTAAGCTGTCCACTGTAATATAATCTACCGGCACAAGCACGTCATCTGGGTTGGTATTAGCTGAAGAATTATAGTAGATATTCTGGCTTGGGAAAACATTGTTTGTAAACGCTTTTACAGTAGCATTGGCAGGGTCTGCTATGTTAAACACAACCAGATCGCTGTAAGAATCTGCATACAGATAATCATCTTTTACGGCAAGATCCACATTACCGGGAATATTTATAAACGATATATTTTTTGGATGAGAAGGATCGCTGTTATCAATTACGTGAATGCCATTACCGGGCTCATTCAAAAAAATATAATTTTTATACAGATAGATCTTACCGGCATTTTTTACATCTTCTGCAGGCCTTGCCTTGATGTTGGAACGAACTTGCGAAAGCGTTTTATAAACAGGTTTATATATCTGCCGGACACTTTTGCATTCATCTTTAAAGCACCCGGTAAAAAGAGCAGTTGCGAAAAAGCATATTAAAATATTGATCTTTCTCATGACGAAGGTTTTTTAGCTGACTAATAAACAAGCACAAACGTTGTAGCTGCCCATCATTATTTTTTATGAAACAATAAGGCTGCCTTTATACCATAGGTCATAAAATGATAATTGCCGTTATCATCATTTTTCATAAAGTTGGAAAAGCTGTAAGAAAACTGCGGCCCGGCATATATAGAAGTGGTTTTTCCTGTATTGAATGAAAAATTCAAACCCGCCAGCAACTGCAATTGCGTTTTTCGCAGCTGGTCATCTTTTGAAAAATAAATATTGTTGTACGCATTGTAGTTGAGCGCATCAGCACCAATTAACCGGCGAACAGAAAAACCGGTATTAAAACTAAATGCAAACTGCCTGCGCTGTAAGAGGTTTTGCTGAAAATAAACCGGTAATTCAATAAAATTATATTTGTTTGTGTAATGACTGCTGGTACCTGGTCGAAAATAACTGGTTACGTAAAAATTGTTTGAAGGGCGAATGCTGTAAGCTGAATCAACTTGTGTTCTTACATCAGATTTTGTGGTGAGGTGCGTAAAATGCAAGGCTGCTGCCAATACACCGTTATTCAAAATTTTCCGCTGCACTTCAAACCCGAAACTGTAAGCACCGGAAGAAGTATAAGCATGTTTGTTAAAAATGGTGTCGCCGGTAATAATTATAGAAGGTGAGCCGACATAATCCAGTGCTGATTTTTCAACTTCTCCTAAACTTTCAACGGCATTATTAATGCCGTAAAAAGCATTCACTCCAAATTGCCATTTTGATGGCCGTGTAACTTGTACCGGTGTTTTTTTCTCAGCAACATCGGCTGATTCTTTTTTATTCGCATCAATTAAATCTGTATTATTAACAGGCATGCTAACATTTGTATTGCTTTCACTAACGCCGGGTTTGTTGTAATCATTATCCATTACAGCAGCTGCAGGCTTATCCGAAACTTGCGATTTATTGTTTATTTCAACATTCGTGTTGTTATCAAATGCAATCACTTTCCCTCCGGTATTAATGTTTGTATTTGTCCGTACGGCAAGCGTTTTATTATCGTTCCCAGCAACAGGCTTGTAACTGGTTGAAGTTTTACCGCCATTAAAATCATTCAAATGCTGTTGTTCTGCAATAATTTTTTTATCACGGGCTGCAGCTTCCCTGTTCGGGCTAACTGTTTCATTCTGTTCCTGCACGCCAACAGATTTTACTGTATTGTTGCTGTCTTTAGCCACAAGATTTTTATCAGCAACAACCGGTTTTGAACTTTCATTTTTTGTGTAAAAAATCAACCCGCCTGTTACAGCCAGGCCTAATATTAATAAAGAAATAAACGGCAATCTTCGCCGCTGCTTTTTGTAAAGCCTGCGGTTTATTTCATTCCAGGCTTCAGCAGGCGGCTCCATATTAAAGCCTTCCATTAAATGCTTAACCTGTTTTTCAAATTCATTCTCCTGCATACCGCCGTTGTTTAATATTATCGTTTTTTTTCTCGATCCATTTTATCATCATAGCTCTTGCTCTTGCGTACTGCGATCTTGAAGTACCTACATGTATACCCAACATTTCACCAATCTCAACATGGGTGAACCCCTCGACTGCGTGAAGATTGAAAATTGTTTGGCAACCCGCCGGCAATTGTCTTATAAGATCGGCAAGTTGTTTTGCCTGTAAATTAATAACCGGGTTTTCGTCGGAAACCGGGTGAAGATGATCCTCTTCAAACGAAAGTTCTGCGCTATAATGCTTATGTTGTTTAAGATAGTTGATTGCTGAATTGATCATTATGCGGCGAATCCATGCACCCAATTCGCCCTCCTGCCTGTAATGCTGAAGGTTGCGAAACACCTTAATAAAGCCTTCCTGTAAAACATCTTCGGCATCCGTAGTGGATTTTGTGTACCGGTAACAAATGCCAAACATAGCAGCCGCAAAATGGTCATACAATTGCTTTTGCGCTCCCGATTTTCCTTTGAGGCAATCTTTTACAAGTTCTTTATAATTCATCCGGATGTTATAGCTGACAGTAAATAAACAAAGAACGTTGCAATGTGAGGTAATTTTTTATCCCAGGCAGATGAAATTGTTTATTCGCTGACCTGTGCGTGAACAAAGGAAATTATGCTGATTTTTATACTGCATAACTTAAACCTTTGTTTAATTCAACATGTACTTGCCGATGGATTCAAAGCCATATACAATATTACTTTCTCTGATATTTAAGGCTACTTTTATTGTCATAAACAACATTACCGCGAGCATACCAATGCGGCAATGACACATTATAAGAACAACATGAGATTACGCATATTTGAAAAGCCGGTATACCAAAGAACAGTATTAACCTGCATTACAGCAATTGCTTCTTTATTATTAAAAGCCCAAAGCAATTCTATCCCACATCTTGAAAAAAATAAAAATGAAACACAGTTAATTGTGCATGATAAACCTTTCCTTATCCGCGCCGGCGAATTAGGCAATTCAAGCGCTTCGGTTAATGCATACATGCAACCGGTTTGGGCCAGGCTAAAGAACATGCAATTAAACACAGTGCTGGTGCCTGTTTATTGGGAATTGATAGAACCCGAAGAAAATAAATTTGAATTTGGTTTGATCGACAGCCTTATCCATAATGCATCTGCAAACAACCTGCATCTTGTTTTTTTATGGTTCGGTACCTGGAAGAACAGCATGAGTTGTTATGTGCCCTACTGGATGAAAACAGATACAAAAAGGTTTGAACGCACCATTGATAAAAATGGCAGGAAGATGGAAATAATTTCCGCTTTAAGCAAAGAAGCACTGGAAGCAGACAAAAAAGCATTTGCCGCTTTAATGAAGCATGTAAAAGAAATTGATGCCGGTAATCAAACTGTTATTATGGTGCAGGTTGAAAACGAAGTTGGCATGTTAAGCACGGCAAAAGAAACACAGGCTTCGTCATCAACACTGTTTAACCGGCAGGTTCCGAAAAGTTTGATGGATTACCTGCAACAAAACAAAGAGCAACTTGTTCCTGAATTAAAAAATAAGTGGGCGCAACAAGGTTATAAAACAACCGGTAGCTGGGGCGAAGTGTTTGGCAACGATTTAGCAACAGACGAAATATTCCAGGCTTATTATTATGCTTCCTATGTAAATGAAGTTGCAAAAGCAGGAAAAACTGCATACAATATTCCCATGTATGTAAACGCAGCATTGAACCGGCCAGGTGTTCTGCCGGGCGATTATCCAAGCGCCGGGCCTTTGCCGCAGGTAATGGATATTTGGCAATTCGCAGCACCTGCAATAGATATGTTATCGCCGGATTTTTATAATCCTGATATAAAATACTGGTGCGACTTATTTACGCGCAACAACACTTTATTTATTCCTGAAATACATTTCGATTCAACGGTTGGAGCAAAGGCTTTATACACCATCGGGCATTATCATTCACTTGGCTTCTCTCCTTTCTCCATAGAAAACGTTGATGGAAAGCCTGCTGATAATTTACAGAAAAGTTACAGAATTTTGAACCAGCTATCGCCCTATATACTCCATGAAAAAAATACCATAAAAACAGACGGAGTATTGCTGGATAAAATAAACAGTATTGATACACTTGTATTCGGCAAATACATTTTTAAAATCTCGCACGACAATACGCTTGGCTGGAACGGCCACAAACAGGATGCTGTTTGGGAGGCAACCGGCGCCATTATTATTCAAACAGGTGAAGATGATTTTATTATTGGCGGAAGCGGTGTTGTGATAAACTTTTCCTGTATTGACACAAGTAATGTTGCCGGCATTGCCTCGGTTGAAAAAGGTGAATTTGAAAATGCTTTATGGAAAACAGTTTTGGTATTAAACGGTGATCAAACACACCAGGGAAGGCATGTGCGTTTGGAATCAGAAGATTGGGATATACAAAGATTTAAATTGTATGAATATTAAGCCGGCAACAAGTTAAGGCAAACCCTTTTCTCTGAAATCTCTTATTTCTTTACGGGAAATTTCCCATTGAAGGGAGTGTTTTTACAGGAACAAGGTGCCTTCAATTTGTATACTTTCGATTGAGTTATTTAAGACAAACAATTTAGCCACTCTGCTGACGAAATAAAGTATTATTCACTTAAACTTAATGTTTTGTCCTCCGCATCACTATGCCTATGATTTTTTGTTTTGTAAACATATAACCACTCATCACTTAAACAACACCAAAATGAAAACAAGAATTACTCTTTTGCTTTCAGTAACAATTTTACTGGGAAGTTTTCAATTATGTCTTGCACAAAACGCAAAAACAAAAATTTCAATGGATGGGATGCCTGCTTTTGTACAGGAATTACGACAAGGCCCGCCATCTGCTGAATTAATGACTCGCGATCCTGTGTTATACCAGCGTTTATTAAAACGAAGGGCTGTGCTTACAGGCCTGTTGCAAAAAGCAGTTGCAAGTAAGCAATTACCGGCAGAAGCATTAGAAGTTCTAAAACCAAACACACTGCCACCTGTTGCTGCAACAAAAAACAGCAATGCAAGCCTGACATCTGCCGGGAATTTTTCATTGGTAAAGGACATTAATACCGCAAAAAATTCCAGCCCCTATAATTACAACTTTAATTATACACCAATGTTTGCGGTTTTAAACAATGTGATCTACTATGCTGCAGATGATGGTATTCACGGCACTGAACTTTGGCGCAGCAATGGCACCGATGCCGGTACTTATCTTGTAAAAGACATTGATGCCGGCACTGCTTCCGGCAGCCCTAATTACATAACAGTATATAAAAACAAACTGTACTTCATGGCTTATGACGAGCCAACAGGTTATGAATTTTATCAAAGTGATGGCACAGCCGCAGGCACTGTTTTATTAAAAGATATTAATACCGGTACAGGTGGCAGCAGTCCCGAGGATTTTACGATTGCAAATAACACACTCTATTTTTATGCTAACAGCAACGGCATCTGGCAGCTATGGAAAACGGATGGCACAGCGGCTGGCACTGTAATAGTATCAGACCTTTATACAACCAATGGCGTTTTTTATATTGCACAATTAACCGGCGCAAACAATATTTTATTTTTTACTGCATATAATTATGCCAGCGGCTGGGAATTATGGAGAAGCGACGGCACGGTCGCAGGCACTTATATGCTTAAAGACATAAATCCTTATAATAATAATAATTATGACTTTTCAAACGCTCCTTCCAATTTAACAGCTTATAACAACAAGCTTTATTTCGCAGCAACTGATAGTTACGGAAGGGAATTATGGCAAAGCGATGGTTCAATTGGGGGAACTATTATAGTACCTTATTCTAATGGAATTAGCTTACCGGCTTATTCGAGCTATTTACAATACCAGGATCAACCCTTTGCTATAGCGAAAAACGCTTTATTCTTCGCAGGGTATTCTGCTGCCACAGGCACAGAACTGTATAAATATAATCCTTCAAATACTGCGGGTATTGTATTGGTTAAAGACATGGCTACGGCCGATGTAAGTTCTGGTATTACTACCGAATTTTTGCGCAGTATGAACGATAGCATTTATTTTATAATGCCCGATTTTACAGGCAGTACTTATAATCTCTGGAAGTCCGGCGGCACGGCTGCAAGCACTGCTATAGTAAAAACCTTTCCTGGCTATGCAAGTGGATATACCATGACTGCCGCCGGCAATATGCTTCATTTCGTTGCCGGTTCTCCCACAAACGGATACGAATTATGGATAAGCAATGGCTCAGCTAACGGCACCAAAATGCTTAAAGACATCAATACAGGAACAGCAAGTTCCAATCCATCTATGTTTACATTATGCAATAGCAAGGTTCTTTTCACCGCTACTACAGCTTCAGCAGGTTACGAACTTTGGATTACTGATGGCACCACAGCCAATACAAAACTTGTAAAAAATATAAACACCACATCTACAGCAAATGGCCTTATGAATTATAGTTATCAAACCAGGTTTGCAATTGTATTAGACAGTAATAAAATTGTTTTTAATGGCTACACCCCTGCAACCGGAAATGAATTATGGAGTAGTGATGGTACTGCGTCTGGCACAGCCTTATTAAAAGATCTCGTGCACGGCGAAAGTGGATCAAGCCCTCAGTTCTATGCAAGTAAAAACGGCAAAGCATATTTTATAATTTATGATAGCATCGGGCAAAGTATCTGTGTTACCAATGGCACTACCGGAGGCACAAAAAAAATTGCTGTCACAGCAGGTAACATTTATGATTTAAAAGTGACAGACAATGGCATTGTATTTTATACGCAATATACAAGCAGTACCGAATTATGGAGAACGGACAGTAACGGAATTAATTTCAGGGTAGCGACTAACATTGGTTCTTCAAGCATTGGAGTAGCAGGCAGCACTTGCTACTTTACAGGCATGAATAGTTATGGATATGAACTTTGGAAAAGTAATGGAACCTTTGCAGGAACAAGTATTATTGCTGATATTAATCCTGGCTCGGGAAGTTCTTCACCATCTTATTTTACGACTTTAGGAAGCAAAATATTATTTACGGCCTATAATGGAACAGATACTTATTTATGGGTAAGCGATGGTACAACCGCAGGTACAAAACTCTTAAGCAATACCATGTATGCATATCTCTACAGCAGCACTGCTGTATTTAAAGGAAAATTATACTTTAATGGTTACACAGCCACAGTTGGAACTGAACTTTTTAGTACCGATGGAACTTCGGGAGGAACGGGCTTAGTGAAAGACATATATACAGGCACTTCAAGTTCTTATCCATCATTATTTAGTGTGGTTGGCGGAACGCTTTACTTCAAAGCAGCGAATGCTGTTAACGGTTCTGCGCTATGGCAAACTACAGGTACAGGCGCAAGCACTAAACTTGTAAAAACCAGCCCTAATGGCGATGGTAATTTTAATATTGATAATTTAACAAGTTTAGGAGGTAAATTATATTTTACTTACAACAATGATTTATGGTTAAGCGATGGTACAAATTCAGGTACAAAAGCAATAGCTGATGCAGGCCTGGCCAATGTAACGGCCTTTGCTTCCCTGCTGGGTGCAGGTAACAAACTGTTTATAGACGCGTTTGATTATGCATATGGATATGAATTGTATGAAGGCGATGCGTCCGCCGCCGCCTTTGCAGGCAGTGCAATTGCAAAAAAAATAAACACAAGTGGTTTAACGGCACAAATTGTTGCCAACCCGTTCATCAATGATCTAAAGATTAATGTTATTGCGCCCAAAGCGCAGCAGATACAGCTTACGGTAAACAATTATGCGGGACAGCAACTGGTTGCCAAAACAATTACGGTAAATGCGGGCACTAACCTTATCACATTAGATGCGGGAAAATGGATTCCAGGCATGTATTTAATTAACGTTTATGCTAACGAGGGCAATGTTAGTTTGAAAGCGATTAAATAAACACAGTTTGGAGCTAATAAAAGTTTTTTGTTTAAATTTTATGATGTGGTGTTGACTGGGGCTTGTCAGACAATTTGCTTACATCATTGGCCAAAGCCCCGGCCTGCCCAACGATATTTTATTGCCCAAAAAGCTCATGAATAAAAAGCCGGCTCTTCGCCGGCTTTTTAACGTGGTTTCTTGGCAGTTAAATCTCGTGCTTCATTCAGTTTGCGTCAATTGCCGCAATGCTTTTCAGAAGGCTAAAATAATTTTGTGTTTCAGTATTAATGATTGTTAAACCATAGCAACATGCAACAGCAATTTTTTATAAAACTCAGCAATGAAAAAATCAGTTACTGCTATTTGTATCGCTCTCCCTGGCGCTGGCACACCTGTTTTAGCAAGTTGTAAAAACAAGCTGCATTGAAAGTTTGAATGGACCTGTAAGCACAGCATTATTGCAAGCATGCATAAATGAAACGAAGTGCCTATATAGATATAAATAAAAACAAGTCAATTGATAAATGTAGTTAAAATAGTTTTAGGGTTTCTTTTCTTTGTGTGCCTGGCAAAAATGCCTTACGGTTATTACCAGTTTACACGATTTGCCGCATTCATTGGCTTTGCATACCTGGGTTATAAAAGTTATGCAGAATACAATAAAGGGTTATCTTTTATCTACATAGCCTTAGCTATTTTATTTCAACCTTTATTTAAAATTTATTTGGGCAGAACATTATGGAATATTGTTGATGTAGCTGCTGGCGTTTTTTTATTTCTTACAATCGTCTGGCAGCGAAGAAAAATAAAAGAAAAACAAACCCGCTAAGCCTCCGTTATCGTCAATAAGAATTATTTATTGCGTCATTTGACGCACTGGTTTCATTACAAATACAATAGCTTTGAAAACCATAAACTGATTGCTTTCATATTCGAGACCTGTTAAAACTAACTGCCTGTATTATTATGAGAAAAATATTCCTGCACACGTATGGCTATTTGCATTTTGAAAAAAAAGAAGAGCCTGGATCACCTTATACAACTGTAATTGAAAGCTATTACATTGAAGAGGTAAGGGTTTGCATTAAGATAACAAGTGATACATTATGTGAACAAACAATTGAAGAGATCGATAAAATATTGAAGCAGCTCGACAAAATGCATAATACCGCAAAACGCGCCTATCTTGATGATTTTAACGATGAGGAAGAAAATGTTTACATCAGCAATATTTACAAGAAAATCTTAAGCCCAGCCGATTTCTTACTGCTGATGCAAACGGCCTGCACAGAACAACGGTTGCTATTTGCCGTAAACCTTACATCAATTGACATTAACCTCAGTAAAGAAAATATTTCTATTGTATTCACTTATATCAAAGGATATGAGTTGGCGCACAAGTATAAGTTTAACAAGGATTATGAAGATACGGAATTGATATTCCAGGCAGCCCCATGCATTATGAAAGAGCGGCTTTCCACTTTAATTGATATACGTGAGTTGCCGCTCATAAACGAAATATGTTCCCGTTTCAGAAAAGATTGGCAGAATTACCCGCTTAAATCTTATTTCATCTATTTAATGGCACGGAGGATAAAAAACTACCTGAAAATTGCAATGCAATAAGCCGGAAATATATTTCATAGTTATATGCGGGCGTTATGAAGCGATTGAACAGCTGATTATTTAGAATTGTATATACTTTTAAGAGCAACCGGCCGGCCATAAAAACAACCATGTGCCGCCAAAAGCATTTATATTTATCAATCTTTAAATGTTCTGATGTTAAATAAACCAGCATTAAGATACTTTCTTTTTGCACTCTTCATTATATACATGCTGCTGCTTTCGAAATACATTCTTTTCACGAGGATGCATACCGATCCTGAAAATTATTTTTCTGTAACCCATATAAAAACTTCTATCAGCAGGGGTATTCAAAAAGCCAACATGAGGCCTTTCAGAACCATTAAACTCATGTACAACGGCGGGAATATAAATACAGGGTGGCAATACAAAAATCTCGGCGGTAATTTATTGGGGTTTGTACCCTTGGGCATATTCCTTCCATTGCTTTTTAGAAAGCTTAAGTCGTTTGCCGCAGTTATTGCAGTTGTGTTTGCCATTAGCCTTGCTTATGAAATTATACAACTATGCACGGGACTCGGTGTGTTTGATGTTGACGACATTATTCTTAATACAGCAGGTGGGATAATCGGTTTCCTTGTGCATTTTTTTGCCTCGCTAATTTATCGCCAGCCTGTGGCGAAAGCAACAGTCGAAGGGTAACAGCATTAGTTACTTAGTATTCAACTTTGTCAAACCATAACAATTAATATTTCATCTGGAAAGACGGATTTGTTTGCGTCAAATGACGCAAGGCGTTGACTTAATGTAAAATAATTTTGTTGTGAGTGACACATTCGCCACTAATGTTTTTTGATTACTTAAACTGCATAAGCTTTTAAAAATGGAGAGTGACCAAATTAACCAGCAGGAAATAATAGACCGAATTTATAGATATACTGCACATCTTATGATGAGGGAGCGCAGAAGTGCGCTTGAAACCAGGAAAATACTCATCGAACATGGGATAGATGACCATAATGCGTTCACTATTGTAAATAACCTTAAAACGCAAATGAGCGAAACCAGAAAAGAAGGCGCCAGGAGAAATATGTTTCATGGTGGTTTGTTGTGTGTTGGAGGAATTCTTGTAACAGCCGCAACGTACACGGCCGCATCCGGCGGTGGGATCTATATAGTGGCATCGGGAGCAATACTTTTTGGCGCTATACGATTTATTAAAGGCCTGGCATCATATTATCCATGAATTTGCTGTAAACATGCTTAAAGATGACAGCATTACAAGCTTGTAAAAAAATGCTTTTACGTTTTCCTGAACTTAATTTCAACACCAAGTATGTTAACCGCATTCAAACAATACAATACCTCCAATAAAACTGCTTGAAAAAACTATTCACGCTTAATATCTTTTTGCTAATCTTCATTTATTCTCCAGCACAGGTTTCTCTTTGTTCCTGGAACCTGAAAGATTTTGGCAAATCGAAAAGCAATGAAACGATTGAGTTTATTGCAAACACCATTAAAGACTATGATATTATCGCCATACAGGAAGTGGTAGCCGGTGATGGCGGTGCACAGGCAGTTGCGCGACTAAACGATGCATTAAACAGGAAGGGATTTAAATGGGATTACAGTGTAAGCAATGTTACAAGCGGAGAAAATTCTTACAAAAAAGAACGCTATGCTTTTATATGGAAAACGTCAAAAGTGAAATTGGTTGGAAAGCCATTGCTGGAGATCAAATATAATCTTGAGATTGACAGAGAGCCGTTTCTTGCAACATTTATACATGACAATAAACAATTTACTATTGTCAACTTCCATGCTATGACCAAATCAAAACAACCGGAAACGGAAATAAAATTTTTCAAATTTCTACCTGCTGAGTATCCTGGTAAAAACATGGTCTTCTGCGGCGACTTTAATTGCCCTCAATCTCATACTGTATTTAATCCTTTAAAAAGCATGGGATATAGGCCGGTTCTTATAAATCAAAAAACTTCTTTGAAAGAAAATTGTATTCAGAATAATTGCCTGGCATCAGAATTTGACAATATTTTTTACAACACTTCTACAATTAAATATATCAAATCAGGAGCTGTTTTTTTCTTTAATAGTTTTAATGAAGATTTAAAACTGGCAAGAAATATATCAGATCATATTCCCATTTACTTTGAATTCAACTAAATTAATGACATGCATTCTTTAGGCAGTAAGCCTTCCACTTTTATGTGCGCACCTTTAGACCTTTTATTTTCAGCCTTGTTTAAAACTTATTCCGCCAAAGATTATAGAATATTATTGATGTTATTACAGGCGCCTTCCTGATAGCAACAATTATTTATCCTGCAGAAAAAAGAAAATGACTGTTGTTCAATCATGAACAACCATTTACTAATTTCAGCCCTATGAAAAAATTACTTCTTCTTATAACAATAGCAATTGTATGTTCAAAAGCTTTCACCCAAACCAACACAACATGGAACAACAAAAAATGCGCTGTAGTATTGACTTATGATGATGCATTGAATACACATCTTGACAATGTGATCCCGCTGCTTGACTCATTGGAATTTAAAGGCACGTTTTATTTATCGGCTTCTTTTCCCGGTAGCAGAAATCGTTTGGAGGATTGGAAAAAAGCCGCAAACGAAGGCCATGAGCTAGCCAATCATACTTTATGGCATCCATGCCTTGGCAATCTCCCCGGCCGTAATTGGGTGCATGGCGAAAATGACATGAATAACTATACCGTTCAACGCATGATCAATGAATGCAGGATGACTAATATTTTTCTGCAGGCCCTTGATGGAAAAACAGAAAGAACATTTGCTTATCCGTGCGGCGACATGGTTATACATGATACAGCCTACATAGACAGCATGCGCAATGATTTTATTGCGGCAAGAGCTGTGCGTGAACAAATGCATACGATTGATAAGATCAATCTGTATAATATTGATTGTTATGCTATGAACAATGCCACTGCAGCGCAAATGATTGAATTGGTAAAACAGGCAATGCAAACAAATACCTTGCTCGTATTCCTCTTTCATGGTGTGGGCGGTGAACATGCGATCAATGTATCATTGGAAGCACACCGCGGCTTATTGAACTATTTAAAACAAAACGAAAAGGATATCTGGATAGCACCGATGATTGATGTTGCTAAATACGTAAAAGCGTATCAGCAGAAACAAAAAAAATAATCTGAATAGAAAGCGCTGAAATCCCGCACAACAAAACAAGATAGTACAGGATGGTTAAATAGCTAGGCCGCTATACATTCATCCGTTATTAAACAGTGCTGTGTACTGAATATCGATTGCAATCAGCAGAAATAATCCATGTATATTAACCACTTAAACACATAAGCTTGTTATGAAAAAAATATTGCTCCTTATTGTTTTGCAAACGCTTTTACTTACCGGTTATACGCAAACAAAAGTTGATTCTTTATTAACAGAAAACAGGAAAAATCCTGTCGGGCTTGATGTTGCTGTACCACGCTTTAGCTGGCAACTCATCAATGATGGAAGAGATATAAAACAAGCCGCGTATGAAATAAATATCACCAATGGCAAGAATAAAGTATGGGAAAGCGGTAAAGTAATGAGCGATTCATCGGTGCATGTTGCATATAAAGGCAATACTTTAGAAAGCGGCACCAAATATACATGGCAGGTAAGAGTTTGGGATAACACAGGCAAACTTTCTGAGTGGAGTGCACCTGCTTTCTTTTATACAGCCTTATTTAATATTGCAGCCTGGAAAGCAAAATGGATTGGCCCGGGTTATACGGAAGACAGCATCATGCGCCCAAGCCCTTTAATGAGAAAAGAATTTAAGCTCAGTAAAAAAATTCAGTCTGCGGTTGCCTATATTACTGCACATGGCATGTATGAAGCTCAATTAAACGGTATGCGTATTGGCGATGCTTATTTAACACCCGGATGGACTGTTTATAACAAACGTCTTCAATACCAGATGTATGATGTAACAAGCATGCTTAAAACCGGCAGTAATGCTGTTGGTGTTACATTGGGCAATGGATGGTATCGGGGCATCATTGGCTTTTCTAACAACATCAATTATTTTGGAAAAGACATAGCACTGCTGATGCAGGTTGATATTACTTATACAGATGGCTCAACAGAAAGCATTATCACCGATGGTACATGGAAGAGCACTGACAAAGGCCCCGTTCGCTATTCAGAAATCTATAATGGCGAAACATACGATGCACGTAAAGAAATGAAAGGCTGGAGCGAAGCCGGTTTTGATGATAAAGACTGGAGCGGCGTTAAATTATCCAATGCTTCAATGAACGTTCTTACTGCCACATATAATGAACCTGTAAAACAACATGAAATATTCAAAGCTGTAAAAATTATCACAACACCAAAAGGTGAAAAGGTAATTGATTTCGGGCAGAACCTTGTTGGCTGGGTAGTAATGAAAGCCAAAGGCAATGATGGAGACACTGTTACACTTTCACACGCTGAAGTATTAGATAAAGAAGGCAATGTTTATTTAGACAACCTGCGTGCAGCCAAAGCGCAGGACAACTATATTTTGAGTGGTGAAGAAAGAATGTATCATCCGCATTTTACGTGGCAAGGCTTTCGTTATTGCCGTGTTGAAGGTTTAAAAGATGAGCTGAAGCCTGAAAATTTTGAGGCTGTTGTATTGTATTCAAACATGGAGCCTACAGGTACCTTCAGTACGAACAATGCATTGATAAATCAACTGCAACATAATATTCAATGGGGACAACGTGGCAACTTTTTAGATGTACCTACTGATTGCCCGCAACGTGATGAACGCCTTGGGTGGACAGGTGATGCACAGGCATTTTCCCGCACTGCGTCGTTCAATTTTAATGTAAATGATTTCTTCTCCAAATGGCTGAAAGATCTTGCAGCAGACCAAATAAATGGCGCTGTGCCTTTTGTGATTCCTAATGTGATCGGCGATGGCGTAAACAGTTGCGGCTGGAGCGATGTAGCGACAATTATTCCCTGGAATATGTACCTGGCTTATGGCGATACACGCTTGCTCGATCAACAATACAGCAGCATGAAGGCTTATGTTGAAAGCATAAGAAGGGTGGCCAAAGATGATCTGTGGAATACAGGTTTTCATTTTGGCGACTGGCTGTTCTATCGGCCTTTTGATGATAATGACGGAAGCTCGGCAGTAACTGATAAATATTTAATCGCACAATGCTTCTATGCACATTCAACACAGTTATTAATTAATGCTGCAACTGTATTAGGCAATAAACAGGATATTGATGAATACACTGCATTATTAAAAAGAATTAAAGAGGCTTTTAATAAAGAATATGTTACCGGTACAGGCCGTTTGGTTTCAGGAACACAAACCGCTTATGTACTGGCGTTAAACTTTGATATGCTGCCCGAAGACAAACGCGGCCAGGCTGCTGAACGACTGGTGCAGAATATTAAACGCTACGACAATCATCTTACAACAGGCTTTTTGGGGACACCGTATCTCTGCCATGTATTAACAAGGTTCGGATACGATGATGTTGCTTATACTTTATTATTGCAAAAAACATATCCTTCGTGGCTATACCCTGTAACCATGGGTGCAACCACGATATGGGAAAGATGGGACGGTCAAAAACCCGACAGCAGTTTTCAAACACCGGGCATGAATTCTTTTAACCATTATGCTTATGGCGCTATTGGTGATTGGATGTACAGGAAAATGGCAGGCCTTGATACGTATGAGGATGGCGTTGGTTACAAACATATTAAAGTGATGCCACATATCGGCGGTGGTTTTACACAGGCTAGCGCCTCACTAAAAACATATTATGGAACGGCCGCAAGCGGCTGGCAGGTTAATGGGAATGATGTAACAATGGATGTAATCATCCCAGCCAATACAACAGCAACCATATATGTTCCCGCAAGCGATGTAAACGCGGTAACTGAATCCGGCAGAGCACTACAGGCCAATGCAACAGTTCAAAATGGTTATGCTGCAATAAATGTTGGTTCGGGCAGTTATCATTTAACATCAAAGAATGCAATGGCAAAGAAGCAGTAACTAATAATCATTGTGAGTGGTGAGTTGTGATGTGAGCAATTACAACCGTCAATCACCTAACATTCACACTTGTAAAAGTTGCATTTCATGACGTAAAATGCTAATTCAACCCGTAAGTTTTTATCATTTTAAGCAATACGCCATTGGTCCAGCCAAAGCCATCCTGGGAAGGATACTCACCACCGCCGGCTGTAAGATGCGTGTCGATTACATTGTATTTTTCCATTAGCTTACCGGTGTTACGATAAACTTTTATGTTAAGGTATATCCAGTTATGTGCAAGCTCTGCAGCCAATGCATTCTTGCCATAATTATCCAGGCCTTTAACAGCAATCCACTGCAAGGGCGCCCAACCATTTGGCCAATCCCATTGCTGTTCTGTATTTATAAGGGTTGTTACGGCACCTCCATCTTTTAAAAATTCCTTTTTAAATAAGCTTGCTGCTTTGTCAATATAAGTATATGGCGGGATGTTGAAAAAGAATGGTGTAATGCCAGCAATGGTCTTTTGATTGTTTAATTTTTTTTCACTGATGTTATAATCATAATACCAGCCGTCAGTTTCATCAAAAAAATATTGGTTAATGGCATCTTTTCGTTGTTCAGCTTTTGTTTGAAATAATCCGGCTTCTGCAAATTTCTCATTTAATTTGTAAGCTTTGCTGATTGTAGTTTCAAGATGATATAACAAACAATTCAAATCAACCGGAATGAGGTTAGTGGTTTGTATGGTATTAAATGTTTTGCCATCTTTAAACCAACGCCCGCTGAAATCCCAGCCGCTTTCACAGGCTGCACGCAAATCGCGGTAAAGCCGGCTTGTATCAGTACATTCTTTTGAAAGTGTCGCATCCTGCCAGTAAGATTCCTGTCTTGGTTTATCTAACTGGTCGTAGTAGCGGTTAAGTATCGTTCCATCATCCAATTGAACGCAGTGTTTGGTTGAATGTGTTTTATCCATCCAATAACCGTGTTCTGTTAACATAGCAGGTAAAAATTTTTTGAAAGTTTCATCACCCTTGTGCGTTGCCAGTAATTCAACCATGCATGAAAAATATGGCGGCTGTGAACGACTTAAAAAATAACTGCGGTTGCCATTTGGAATAAACCCAAATTCGTTGATGAGATAGGCAAAGTTATCAATCATATTTTCGATTATATCCCAACGATTACTTTCGGCAAGGCCAAGCATTGTAAAATAAGAATCCCAGTAAAACACTTCACGAAACCTTCCGCCGGGAACAATGTATGGATAAGGTAGAGGTATTAATGAACTGCCTTCCACAGGTTTATCTGCACTGCGTTGCAGTACATTCCACAGTTCTTCAATATGTTCAACTACATTATCTTTTATATCGGTATGATAACCGGGTGCTGAGGATGGAGGAATGGTGAAATTATCTTCTACGAACTTCCTGATTTCTTCATTGGAAGGATCCGCTGCTCTTAGCTTTTCATATTCATCCGTGATAGTTCGCGGTTGATATTTTGGAATACAATCAACGAAGGTTTTATTGTCTGAAAATACTTTTTTTAGCTGAACATCTTTAAAAAGATCTCCATACAGTTCGTCAGGTGTTTGCATAACAAATGATTTAGATAAGCTTACAAAGTTGTGCAGTTTACAAAAAATAAATAAACAATCGACATCAACATCAATGCTCAATTAATCCAATACATTCTTATCGATACTAATTGCTTATTGAATATGGCAGATTTAGCTTCCCTGCAAACTAAAAAAGGGATGATCGCTCATCCCTTTTCAATTTTTCGCTGTTTTATTTAACCTAAAGCAACGCGTTTAAATTCTATTACCTTAAGATCTTTATCCGTTTCTTTTAAATAATCTGCTACCGATTTAGCGCCATCTTTCACGAAAGCCTGTGCTAACAAAGTCTGTTCTTTGAAGAAAGCGTTCAATTTACCCTGCGCAATCTTGCCGAGCATTTCATCGGTTTTGCCAGCCATTTTAGGGTCTTGTTTCATTTGCTCGATAGCAATATTTCTTTCGCGCTCGATCGTTTCGGCAGAAACTGAAGCTGCATCAACGGCAACCGGATTCATTGCTGCAATTTGCATAGCAACATCTTTACCCGCTTCCGCAACCTCTTTATTTAAACCAACCAAAACACCCATACGGTTTGCACCATGAATATAGGAAGCAACAAAAGGTGCATCGATACGTTCAAACCTCGTAATCCCGATTTTCTCGCCAATTGAGGCTAATTTATCGTTCACCAGATCTGCAACAGTTGAATTACCAACTTTTGTCGCATTTAATTCCTCCAGGCTTTTTACGTTGTTGGTGACGGCCGCGTCAGCAATACTTTGCGCAAAGGCAACAAAGTCTGCATTTTTAGAAACGAAATCCGTTTCGCAGCTCACACAAACGATGATGCCTGCTTTATTATCTTCTGTAGTTTTTGCAAGTATAACGCCTTCCTTGGCTTCACGGTCGCTGCGTTTTGCAGCTACTTTCTGGCCTTGTTTACGCAACCAATCGATAGCTGCTTCAAAATCGCCATTTGTTTCTGTTAATGCTTTACGGCAATCCATCATGCCGGCGCCTGTTGCCTGGCGTAATTTATTAATTTCTGATGCTGATATAGCTACTGTACTCATTCAATTAACAATTAATAATTTATAATTATCTCGGTCCACCGCCACCTTGTGCAGGCCTGCGGTTAGCAGGAACACGGCGCTTGGTTGGCCCACCGGGTCTTTGCCTGTCGCCACCACCTTCACCACGCCTGCGGCCACCTTCAGATTCAGCTTCGGCCTGTAAACGGGCAGCTCTTTTTTCTGCTTCGTTATCCACTTCTTCAGTAGCACCTTCTTCATCTTTTGCTGCCTGGCGTTCTGCAAGACCTTCAGTAATAGCTGCCGTGATATAATTAGTAATAATAGCTATTGATTTTGTAGCATCGTCGTTAGCCGGTATAGGAAAATCAATTCTGTTAGGATCGGAGTTGGTATCAACCATTCCGAAAGTTGTAATGCCAAGGCGTTTTGCTTCGGCGAGCGCAATGTGCTCATGGCCGATATCAACAATAAACAATGCAGCGGGTAAGCGGCCAAGTTGCGCAATACCACCCAACACCTTTTCCATCTTGTCTTTGTCGCGGGTTAAAGTAAGGCGCTCTTTTTTGGTAAGGCTTTCAGCGCTGCCATCATTCAACATCTTTTCAATGCTCTGCATTTTTTTAACGCTCTTGCGCACGGTGTTGAAATTGGTAAGCATGCCACCCAACCAACGTTCCGTTGCAAAGGGCATGTTTACACGGCGTGCACATTCGCTAACGATTTCTTTCGCCTGCTTTTTAGTGGCCACGAACATGATCTTCTTACCGCTTTTGGCAATTTGCTTTAAAGCCGCAGAAGCTTCCTGCAAAGCATCAACTGTTTTGTTGAGGTCGATAATGTGAATGCCTTTCTTTTCAGCAAAAATGTAAGGCAACATTTTTGGATTCCACTTCTTACGCAGGTGTCCAAAGTGTACGCCTGCTTCGAGTAATTGCTGTTGTAACGAAGTGTTTTGTTCCATTGTATTTTTAGCTTTTGGCTATCGGCTTGTGGCTGATAGCCTTGTTTGAGATAATTATTTTTGATTTGTTAGCTAAAGGCTAATAGCTGATAGCTAACAGCTTAAAGATTAACGTTTGCTGAACTGGAAGCTGCGTCTTGCTTTTTTGTGACCGAATTTCTTACGTTCAACACCACGCGGATCACGCTTTAAGTAGCCGGCTGCTTTTAAAGCAGGGCGGTATTCGGGGTTGATTTCCAGTAAAACACGTGCAATACCTAATTTGGCTGCTTCTGCCTGGCCTTTAACACCACCGCCACTTGCATTGATTACAACATCAAATTTATCAAGCGATTCAATGGCTTTTAAGGGCGCTTCAACCTGGTTTTGCAGGTATTCAAGTGCGAAATATTCTTTATAACTTTTATCATTCACCGTAATATTACCACTGCCTTTTGAAATAAAAACGCGGGTAACAGCTTCTTTACGACGGCCTACGGCATTTTTTTGTTTTTCCATTTACTATTGGCTTTTAGCCTATGGCAATCCCTCAGCGGGATAGCCAACAGCCATTTTAAAATTTGAATTCTTTCGGTTGCTGTGCAGTATGCGGATGTTGCGAACCGCTGTACACAAATAATTTTTTGTACATCTTTCTGCCAAGACGGTTTTTAGGCAACATGCCTTTTACAGCACGTTCAATAACAGCTTCAGGCCTGCGTTTTAAAAGGTCTTTAGCTATTTCTTCTCTTAAACCACCCGGGTAACCACTGAAGTTTTGATAAACCTTGTCTTCCAGTTTATTACCGGTAAATTTTACTTTGTCGGCATTTGTTACAATTACAAAATCGCCACAGTCAACGTGGGGAGTGTAGTAGGCTTTGTTCTTTCCACGCAGCACCGCTGCAATTTTAGAACACATGCGGCCTACGGTTTGATTGGTGCCGTCAACAACGTACCAATTACGCTGCACGGTAGCCTCGTTCGCATGCTTTGTTGTGAAATGTAATTTACTCATTATTTAATTTTTATTTTGCCCGCCATCCCGGGCTTTGATTTTTGGGAGCGCAAAGATGTGTGAAATAAACAGAACAAACAAGCTATTTTTACTTGCCCCTGTATAACCAATTGATTTTTAATAAAAATTTTGACTTAAAAATTTATTAAATAAGGTTTGAACAAATTTTAAGCCTCTACCAGAAAGCAAAACACCTCTTTAGGGCCGTGCACACCTGTTACCAATGTCTTTTCAATATCGGCTGTACGGCTTGGGCCCGAGGCGAAAGTTATGAGCGAAGGAATGCCCGCAGGATACTTGTGCTTTATAAATTCAAAAGCATCCTTTAGATCGAATACTACCTGGTTAAGGTAAGCAATGCAAATGTGAACAGGTGCGTAAACGCTTGACGTTCTGCCCGTTTGTACACTGCTTAACAACAGGCTGCCGGTTCTTGCTACCAGGCATTCACAACTTGTAATGGCCGCGTCGCATTCGGAAAGGCTCCGGGTTTCGGGCAAAGCCATATTTTGCCTAGTTAATATTGATTTAAACCTTTCTTCCCCCACAAATATTTTAGACCATTGTCTCGCAGTGAATAATGTTTGTATTTGCTGCACCAACTCGTCTTCGTCGGCACAAAAAGAAAAACGGCCTTGTAAGGCGGCGAAATTTTCGGCAAATTCAAGTTCAGGATGCCTGTTCTCTGTTGGAAAAGACGCATTAGGTTTATCTTCAAAAGGCACAGGCACTGAGGTTCTCAGTGCCTGTTTTATTTTTTTTAAAATATTTTCTTTAGCTGATGACGATGTTTTCAAGTTACATCAAATTTATGCAACAAACACGAATCAGGATGCTGCCTGTTTGGGTGCAGGTTGTGTTAAGCTTGAATCGTAAGGTGGCACACCCGCACTAATCGCACCCGGATGATGATTTTCATTGAGTTCCTCATCCTGGTTCTCGTCATGCTTTTTATCATCATATGGCCGTTTGCCAATTAAAGTTTCCACATCGCTCTGGAACAAAACTTCTTTTACCAACAACTCTTTTGCAAGCGTCTCAACCTCATACTTCCGTTCAGTAAGCAAGGCTTTCGTTCTTATATAGGCCGTTTCAATCAGTTTTCTTACTTCTTCATCAATCATTTCACCGGTTTTCTCACTGTATGGCTTTGTAAAAGAATTATCCTGCGCAGGATCGTAATAACTTATGTTGCCAACTTTTTCGTTCATGCCATAAACGGTTATCATAGCATAGGCGGTTTTTGTTATCTGCTGCAGGTCATTTGAAGCGCCTGTTGAGATTTTACCAAAGAAGATTTCTTCAGAAGCTCTGCCGCCAAGCGTCATACATAACTGGTCCATTAACTGCTCTGTATTGTACAGGTATTGTTCTTTAGGCGTGTATTGGGCATAACCTAATGCCGCTGTGCCGCGGGGAACAATGGTAACCTTTAATAAAGGATAAGCATGTTCTAAAAACCATCCGCAGATTGCATGGCCTGCTTCATGGTAAGCAATGATCTCTTTTTCTTCGGGAGAGATAATCTTGTTCTTCTTTTCCAAACCACCGATAACCCGGTCAATTGCATCCTGAAAATCGCTCATATCAACCATTTCTTTGCCTTTACGGGCAGCAATTAAGGCAGCTTCGTTACAAACGTTTGCAATATCAGCACCGGCAAAACCAGGTGTTTGTTCTGCAAGTTTGAATATATTCAGTGTCTGGGAAACTTTGATAGGTTTTAAGTGTACACGGAAAATATCTTCGCGGCCTTTTACATCGGGTCTGTCAATTGAAATTTGCCTGTCAAAACGTCCCGGGCGAAGCAAAGCGCTGTCCAATACGTCGGGCCTGTTGGTTGCTGCAAGAATGATGATACCGCTTTCACCGCTGAAACCATCCATTTCTACCAGCAACTGGTTGAGCGTATTTTCTCTTTCATCATTGCTCACGATCGCATTTCTTCCACGGGCACGGCCAATTGCATCAATCTCATCAATAAAAATGATACACGGCGCCTTTTCCCTTGCCTGCTTGAACAGGTCACGTACACGGCTGGCACCAACACCCACAAATAATTCAACAAAATCAGAGCCGCTCATGCTGAAAAATGGCACCTGCGCCTCGCCTGCCATAGCTTTTGCAAGCAAAGTTTTACCGGTTCCGGGAGGGCCGATCAATAAAGCACCTTTAGGGATTTTGCCACCGAGTGAAGTATACTTTTTGGGATTTTTCAGAAAATCAACTATTTCCATCACCTCCACTTTTGCTTCATCCAAACCGGCAACATCGGTAAAGGTTATATTTACCTTGGTGCCCTTATCAAATAGCTGCGCCCTTGATTTACCAATGTTGAAGATTCCGCCGGGGCCGCCTGAACCACCACCGCCGCCAACTTTTCGCATCAGCAATACCCAAAGACCAACAAACAATAAAACAGAAATAATGGTGTTGGCGAACGGAGTAAACCATTCCACATCATTATACGTGTGCTCAGGCACTTCCTTCATGTTATTTTCCTTGTAGAATTCGTCCAACCGGTCGTTGAACTTTCCAGCACAGTGGGATCCGAAGCTTGGAATTCACGTGACTTGAAGTCGCGGC
>JADMIO011403814.1_pt1 | contig 111771 bp, 121 predicted proteins | sample 8958161 | NCBI WGS metagenome assembly JADMIO01 (sample SAMN16585339, study PRJNA669376) | soil metagenome | isolation source: Crop rotation soil | place: USA: Cullars Rotation, Alabama | collected 2011
ACAACTTGTCCACGTGGAATTCTAAGCTTAGGATCCCAATGTGCTGGAAAGCGGGTGGTAATTAAAAAAATAAAAATCGTAACCTTTTTTTATACTCCTGTTGTTTACGTCCACTTCAACATAATCAAGAAGATATTGATCGGATTGTTTCAGGCATTGAAAAACCATATGTCCCGACTCAAAAATACTATCCTTCGCCTTTTTATTGTTTATAAATAGTCCTTTAATCTGCGACATTGAAATTGGAATAATTAAGGATTTTATCGAACTTTAACATACCGGCTTGAAAGCAATAAATTTCTGTATGGACAGGTACTAAAAAGATAATCATTACTTATGATTACATTATGCCAAATAAAAGTCTCCCCTTTGGGCCCATCTATATATAAATTTACGTCCATCTCCTTGCCAGGCACAAATTCCCATTTCATTTCATGATCATTCCCTGAAATATCTGTATACTTACCGGAACCGTTTCTCAAAAACAAAAGACGCAGCTTATTATAATCAATATTCGTTGAATTTTCATTCCCTCTTACATACCTCGAATTCCCATTCTCATCACTGCGATCCACCTCATCCAACATCCATTCGCCAATAATTAAGTCTAACGAAGACGATGGGCATGGCGCGGGATTTTCAGGACTAACAAGATAAATTGTATCATGAATAAGTGTATCTGTAACAGCATGCAAAAATTTATTACCGGATACACGATAGTCATTTTTTACCATAAAGGCCAACAGTAAGCCCGTCCCCAATAAAACCCATAAAATATTTTTCGTTTTCATTGTAAGCCAGGTTATTTTATTAACCAATATAAAAAAATAACACCTAAATTTTTTCTTTATATCCGGACATTATTCAACTAGGGAACCTGAATATACCTGGCTGCTATTAACAGATTGGCTCCCGAAACGGTAGTAGAATAAAGGTAATTATCTTTAATCTCAACCATACTCCAAACGAAGGTTGAAGTCGGCGAAGAGATAGTTATTGTCATATTTCTTTCATTAGTAGAAAGACTCCATGTCAAACCATGAGAGGTTCCAGATACATCTGTATAGGTTCCAGTACCGTCTTCAAAAAAAGTAAATTTGAGGTTCGAATAATTTTCTCCCGTCGTATTTAGTCCACCCCTAATATAGGCAGAATTTACTCCGTTCAAACTTCTTTGCACTTCATCAACCTCCCATTCTTTTTCTACTAGAATAGATCTTTTAGTAGGTTCAATACAAATTGTATCATGAATTGTATTGGTAACAGTATTTGTTGTCACAGCTTCTTTTTCGCAGCCGAAAAATAATATTGAAAATCCACATAGTACTGCAAAGATTAAAAAACATTTTCTCATAGTTTTCTTTTAAATTGTAAAGTAAAGTATTTATTTGATTTATTTTTTATATATCTCCACTTTTGGCACAGGAAAAATAAAACCTGTTCCCTTATCCAAAGCTTCTTTTTCCCTGTCCAGGAATTCTTCTTTGAAATGCCAGGGCAATACAAGATAATAATCGGGATTCATGGCCCTGCTTTCTGCTTCACTGATAATAGGAATATTTGTACCCAGTGTCATGGCGCCATACTTATCGGGATTGCGTTCAGCTGCGTATTCGATAAGCGTGTTATCAATATTACACCATTGTAAAATGGTATTCCCTTTCGTAGATGCACCGTACACATGCACCTTCTTTCCTTCCTTCTTTAATTTTATGAGCAGGTCGTGCAAATCCTTCTTAATTTTTTCAATCCTTTGCTGAAAAGCACGATATGGTTTATCGGTGTCCAGTTCAAGGTCAAATTCTTTGTGCCGTACCTCATTGATCAAACGCAGGTTCTCCTTACCGTTATGCCTGCTGTTGTCTTTATGTGTTGCATAACAACGGATGCTGCCTCCATTGATTTCATTAAATGATATTTTGAAAATTTTCATTCCCCCCATCCCAAGTATCTTTTCCAAAACTGCAAGACTGTAATATTCAAGATGCTCATGGCAAATGGTATCATAACTATCCAGCTCAAGCATCCTGGGCATATAGCTCATTTCAAACACCCACACTCCTTTTGCTGCCAGGAACCGGCTTATGCCTTTTACAAAGCTCACCGGGTCTTCCAAGTCATAAAACATAGCTATGGAAGTGATCACATCCAGTTTTTTACCTTCCAGCATCTTAAAGAGTTCTTCAGAAGGGAAGATATCCTGTACTACGGTTGCCTCTTTTACTTCCTGTGCCACATCACTTGGATCACAGCCATACTTTATAAAGTGCTTTGGATAATATCCCAATAAAGTACCATCGTTACAACCGATATCCAATACGAGCGGATGCTTGATATTGGGAATGGTGTCTGCTACACTATCCACTATGTCCTTAAGATGGGTGCGCATGGTATTGTTGGTGCCGCTACGGTACCAGTATGCCGCATATAAAATTTCAGACGGAACTGAATGCTGCATCTGCAACAAGCCACAGGCGTTTTCATCTTCTTCCGGGTTGCACCGCACAAGCGCACAATCAATTTTGCGGGCGCTCGGCATTTCTTTTCCGGGCTTTATAAAACTGCCCTGCAGGTATTGCGGTCCAAGGTCTATCACTTTTTTCAATGAGGTGGAGCCGCACACACGACAAGTTGTCCTTTTGCGTATATGCATTTTTATCGGTTGTTTTTGTTTTTAATAAGGTTAATGAACAATTCATTGATCGCATCAATGCATTTATTTCTTTCGAGGTTCAGGAGGGCCAATTGCTTTACCACTTTATCCTTCTCGTCAACTGCTACTTTTTCAAACTCATATACTTTTTCCTGCTCATGCCAAAGCCTGCAATTTACATCAGCAAGCTGATAAAATACCTCGCCGAAATTACCGGAAATCTCGGCTACGGTATTCCCTTCCTTTTTAAATACTTTATTGGAAGCAAAGGCCATACGTTCCGGGGCTATTTTCCCTGTAACACCGTCGGCAATATATTCATCTATTTCCTGCTGAAGCTGGCTGGCCTGTACGGCAAGGCTGGCTAAACGCTGTTCATCTTCTGTATGGTATTGTTTGAGCTTCACGATAGTAAGCTTGTCGCAAAGCATCCCAAGTGTTTCTGCCATAATTCTTTAGTCTTAGTTTTCAATAATATTGGGTTAATCCTCTTTTTAGGCTTAATATCAATAATTTCGCAAAAATAGTTTATAAATTGTTCCCTTCCATTAGTTAATCATGTCTCAAATAAGAAAAAGAAGCTTAAAAGCTACAGCCTGGATATATGTTGGATTTCTTATTGGAGCAGTCAATACCTATTTTCTTACCCATAAAAACTGGTTCAGTCCCGATCAGAATGGTCTTACCAGGGCTATGATCGAGATCAGCCAGCTCGTATTTGCCTTCTCTACGCTGGGTGTTACTTCTTACTTATATAAGTTTTTTCCTTACTACCAGGACAACCTGGGCTCAAAGAAAAATGATATCCTTGGATTTGCTTTAATTATTGCGCTCGGAGGCTTTATCATTACCTGTTCGGGGATTTTCTTGCTGGAGCCCGTAATCGTGCGGAAATTCAGCGCAAATTCCATCCTGCTTGTTCAATATTTTTATTGGATACTGCCCATGGGCTTTTTTGTGCTGTTGTACAGTATCCTGGAATCGTATTCATATGGTTTCGCCAAGGGCGTACTTACGAGCCTTTTAAAGGAAACCGTATTACGTTTATACACCCTGGTAGTGATAATATTACACGTATTTGGCTGGATAGATTTCAGGACTTTTATAATCCTCTTCGCATTTCAATACGCCGTCATCACTATTTTGCTTGCCTTACATCTTCACCATGAAAAGAAACTCTGGCTATCGCTACCGGCGAGCAGGGTTACAAAAAAATTCAGGAAAAAAATTATTTATATACTGTCATTAACCTTCATTGTTATTATCGTAGGCGCCTTAAGGCAAAGTATCGATGGACTTGTACTGGCAGCAAAACAAAACCTCGTGAAAGTGGGTATTTTCGGATTGGCGGCTTATATGGTGTCTGTGCTGCAAGCGCCTTTCCGAAGCATTGTTGCCATTACCATTCCCATTCTTTCAAGAGCCTGGAAAGACAAAAACTACGTTGAAATAAACAGGATATACCAGCGCTCCTCCATTAATCTCCTGAGTTTTTCGCTATTTATCTTCTTTTGTATCTGGTTAAATTTCAGCCAGGGAATTACATTTTTCGGAATAAACCCCGATTATCTTGAAGGAAGATGGGTGTTTTTTTTACTTGGTATTGTTACCATTGTTGAAATGGGTACAGGCGTAAATGGGCAAATAATTGGAACCTCCACCTACTGGCGTTTTGAATTATGGACTAATCTGCTCTTAACCGCATTGATAATCCCACTTAGCTATACCCTCACCGTCCATTACGGCATTTATGGACCTGCGATTGCTAACCTTATTTCATTCAGCATTTATAATTTCATCCGGTTTTATTTTCTCTGGAAAAAATTCAACATGCAACCTTTTACGATTAAAACATTTGAGGTGATTGTAATTGCATTGATTGCCTATAGCTTAAGTTATTTTATTTTTGATCGGATAGATGGTCTCGGGGGATTGATATACAGAACGGCATTGTTCATTATTATTTACATTACTGCAATATATATACGAAAAATCTCTCCGGATCTCATACCTGTTATCGATAATATAAAGAGAAGAATGGGCTTGAAAAGTGATCTAAATTCTCCAAAATAATTATCTTTACAATACCAGACAACTGTTGGAAAACTGGATGCCTATCCTAAAATGAAATACTTTTTTTTTGCCGTATTATTTTATTTCAACTATACAAGCGGTAGCGCTCAGGTAGATCTAAATGCCGGGCTTTTAGCATATTATCCCTTTAGTGGAAATGTAAATGACGCAACTTCTAACAACAACAATCCTTCCTTTAATAATACAACTTATACAAACGATCGTTTAGGAAATCCAAGCAGTGCGTGCCATTTCAATGGAATCGATAATTATATCGAGATCCCGGGTAGTGCTTCCCTGAATACTTTAAACCAGGCTTCATTTTGTGCCTGGGTGAAAGCAGGTGACTATTACCAGGGGCCTTGCCATGGAAATTCAATAATTGAAAAAGGAAATCCTGGTGGTTTCAGTGCAGGTGATTTTATTTTGCGTTTCGACGATAATTTTTATGTAAGCGGCACCAATTGCTCCAACCCAACAGTAGGTGAAGTCCACCAGAATTTTTACGGGGCATACCTTACATTGCCTTCACCCGGGTATACTCCATACGTTCAAACTTCACAATGGATGAGCGTTGTTTATACATATGACGGAACGACTGCAAAACTTTTTGTGAATTGCGAATTAAAAATGTCGGCGAATATTAGTGGAATTAATTTCAGCAATAATTTTTCTCTTTTCCTGGGTCATTTGAGTAGTCCTGCATTTCCTTATTGGTTTAACGGAGACCTGGATGAAGTTAGGGTTTACAACAGGGCATTGAATGATGATGAAGTGAGAGTGTATTCGGGTTGCTCTGTTGTAACAACAACATCATTTACTGCTCCCGATACTGTTTGTGTAAATACGAATGTCCCGGTTGCAAATACGTCAACGGGTACCAGCAATTATTACTGGACCTTTTGTGAAACAGATTTCCCATCCACGCCTGTAGCAACTAACCTTGGAAATATCGGCAGCGTATTAACATGGCCGGTATTTAACGATCTCGTAGAAGACAATGGCAATTTATATGGTTTTGTTGTAAACAATTCCCCCTCTGGCCTTACACGTTATAATTATGGCAATAGTTACCTGAATACGCCTACAGTTGATTTTTTGGGAAATGTTGGCGGCACATTGCCGGGGAATGCGGAAGGCATACAGGTTGTTAAGGTGAACGGGAACTGGATCGCGGTAATAGTTGGCGGAGCTCCCGCTTCGGGAAATAATTCCGAACTGGTAACGATCAATTTCGGGCCTTTGATAACCAATAATGTTCCTGTTGGTACCAATTGGGGAAATGTCGGCAACCTGTTATACCCGATAGATCTTATTGTATTCCAGAATAATAACAACTGGTACGGCTATACGATAAACTCCGATAATAATACGCTTACCAGGTTTAGTTTTGGTGATTTTTCTTCACCCCCTACAGCAGTAAACCTTGGCAATATCGGGGGAATGGATGAACCTGTTGGCATGGGCGAAGTAAGTGATGGCACAAACTGGTACATATTTGTAACAAATGAAGGGCCAACCAATTCACTTACACGATTGGATTTTGGCAATTCACTTTTAAGTAATCCAACGGGCATAAACCTTGGTAATCCCGGAGGCCTTTTTCATAAACCCAGGGATATCTCTTTTATTAATTTATGCGATGGAATATCTGCCCTTTCTGTTAATGGCGAAACAAATAATATCACCAAGCTTAATTTCCAGAATAACCTGCTTGGTGCTCCCGTCGCTTCCAATCTTGGTAATTTAGGTACGTTGAATTTCCCCCATTCGATTTCCGAATTATTCAGGGTTAACAACGACATATATGCATTTATTCCAAATGTTTTTAATAATACACTTACGAGGCTGCAGTTCCCGGGGACATGCACGAGCATGCCATCCAGTTTTTTGCAAAATCCTTCTGCCGTTACCTACACACAGCCGGGTATCTATAATATTCACCTGGTGACGGACATTGGTCTTTCTACACAAGGATCGTTTTGTAAACAAATTGTTGTAAGAGATTGCGCAGCCCCTGATAGTACCATCATAAACGACTATACACCTGTGCTCGCGCTTAACCCCTGCAATAATTCTATTACGGTAGAAGACGCCACAGAATTTAATGTTGGTGATACTGTACTGTTGATCCAGATGAAAGGAGCTAGCATTGATGTTACAAACACTTCCTCATTTGGGAACGTATTGGATTATCACAACGCTGGCAATTACGAATACAACTATATCAGCCAGAAATCCGGAAATATTCTTTCTCTTAAAAACAGACTCACGAGGCAATATGATATCCCTGATGGAAAAGTACAATTGGTGCGGGTTCCTTATTTTCAGGCAAGTGTTTCCTTTTCCTCTACACTTACCTGTTTATCATGGGATGGCAGTAAAGGCGGTATACTTGCCTTTAATGTAAGGGATACGCTAACACTTAATAAAAATATTGATGTTACTGGTAAGGGCTTTAAAGGAGGAACCGCAAACAACACTACCTTTTTGAACACAAACTGTTTCCAGACAGATTATTTTTTTCCTGACAACTCAATTCTCGGAGCAAGGAAAGGTGAAAATATTGCTAATATGCCGTTCGATAAAACCAAAGGGCGAGGAGCACCTTCCAACGGTGGCGGCGGTGGTCTCGATCACAATTCCGGTGGTGGCGGTGGCAGTAATGTGACATTAGGAGGGCTTGGTGGCTATCAATGGGAAAATTGTGGAGGTGCACCCTTTGATAACCGGGGACTGGGTGGGCATGCATTAACTTATTCAAATTCATTGAATAAAGTTTTTATGGGCGGTGGTGGTGGTGCAGGTCATTATAACAATGCCACATTTAATCCAACCGGAGCAAGTGGCGGTGGTCTCATTTTTATTAAAACTGACAAGATAATTGCTAATGGAAATAGAATCTTTGCAAATGGAGCAAGTGCACAAAATTGTGTTACGCCCGCTTCAGATCAAACTTATTGTCATGAAGCCATGGGTGGCGGCGGAGGAGGGGGATCTGTACTTCTTGATATTGCCACAGCCGTAGATAACATATCAGTTATAACAAATGGTGGGAATGGTGCAGACATGAGTGGCATATTTTCCGGCCGCCTGGGTCCCGGCGGTGGAGGTGGCGGTGGTGTGGTATGGCTTAGCACTTCGACGATTCCCGCAAATATACTTATTCAGAACAACGGAGGCTTAAATGGCATATGCACCGATTCCGGAGGAGATCCATGGGGAGCAACACCCGGAGAAAACGGTGTCAACCTTTTCGACTTGGCTATGCCCAATGATACTATACTCTTTACTCCAAATATTGACTCAGTTCGCATAAAAGACAGCGTAACCTCTTGTTCAACCTTCGATTTTCACGGTTTCGGATATACGAACTCTAACCCGGTCATCTCATGGCTTTGGGACTTTGGTGATTCCAATACAGACACTAACCAGAATACCTCACACAATTATTCCACCGCAGGAACATATAATGTAACGTTGGTAGCTACTGATATGAATGGTTGTAAAGACAGTGCAACGATAGACATTAATACATCTGTAGTGACAGTAAATGCTGGTACCGATACTGCTTACTGTAGCAACTCCCCCATTATCCATACACTGCATGGTAATACATCCGGTTCAGGATATTTATGGCAGCCTGCTGCACTGCTTAACAACAACACATTGCAAAATCCTACAGCAACTGTTCCTGTTACAACAACTTTTTACCTTATTTCTTCCGGCATAAACGGATGCATTGTAATAGATTCGGTAAAAATCAGTGTAAATCCAAAACCAGCTGTTTCAACGATCAACGATATTATTATCTGCAGGGGAGATCAGTTACAATTGCTTTCAAATAGTACTGCGCAGAACAACCAATGGACACCAGCCCTTTCAGTAAATAATCCAGGTATATTAAGCCCTAATTTTACCGACACCATCTCCCAGCAATTAATTATAACCGGAACAAACAATACAGGGTGCTTCACCAGGGATACCATAAACGTTATAGTAAAACCTGTTCCTGTTGTTGAAACAATTGCTGACACGGCAATTTGTGGCGTACATGCCCTTACATTTAATACAACGGGAGCCTCTTCCTATTCATGGTCGCCGGGAACGGGGCTGAATAATCCTGGCCTTGCAAGCCCGGAATTTACCGGTAGCGCTACGCAAACTTATACTGTGACGGGAACTGCAGCGAACGGATGTAGTGGAAAAGATAGCGTTACCATTACTGTAAATGCGAACCCGCTTGTTTCAACGATCAACGATATCATTATCTGCCGGGGAGACCAGTTACATTTGCTTACAAACAGTAATGCACAAAGCAATCACTGGATTCCGTCGCTTTCGGTAAATGATCCCAATGCAATCAGCCCGAACTTCACCGATACCATTTCCCAGCAAATGATTATAACGGGAACAAATACTACCGGATGTGTTTCAGCAGATACAGTAAATATAACGGTAAAGACTATCCCGTTTGTTCGGACAATTCCCGATACTTCACTTTGCGGGGCACAGCCTATAACGCTTAATACCACCGGTGCACCTGCCTACACCTGGTCACCGCCAGGCGATCTTAGCAATGCCGGCAGTGATAACCCTGTTTTTACAGGAAATGCCACGCAAACATATACCGTAACCGGAACAGCTTCCAATGGGTGCAGCGCAAAAGATACCGTTACCATTACTATTAATGCCATACCGGTTATAAGTACCATCAATAGCACAACCATCTGCCGGGGCGACTATTTGCAACTGAATACCAATAGCAACGCAGAAACAAATCACTGGTCACCGCCACTTTCAGTAAATGATCCCAATACCATTAGCCCGAATTTTACAGATACAGTGTCGCAAACTTTAACTATAACAGGAACGAATACAAGTACAGGGTGTTTCTCAGTGGCAACCGTGGATATAATCATAAAACCATTGCCCGACGTTAAATCGATAGAAGATTTTACGTCCTGTGCAGTAAATACAGTAACATTGTCAACCACAGGAGCTCAATCTTATTCCTGGAACCCCGCAACAAACTTGGATGATGCAATAAGTGCTAACCCGGTATTTACCGGCCCACCGGGAACTTATACTTATTATGTAACGGGTACAGGAGCGAATGCCTGTATTGCAAAAGATACGGTTCATATAACGATTGCGAATAAACCCATTTTTATAACTCCAGAAAATAAAACAGTATGCTCCCAGCAATGGGTACAACTTGATGGCAATAACGGTCCTTCCTGGCAATACCAATGGACACCTGCTGCAGGTTTAAATAATCCCGGCATTGTTAACCCCATTGCAAACCCAACGGCAACAGTTACCTATACTTTGCTCATTAGCGACCAGTTGTGTCATTATGATAGCAGCTTCCTGGTGACAGTAATTGTAAACCCTTTGCCTGTAATAAACGCCACAAATTCAAATAATCTTGATTGTGCAAAATCCGTTTCTCATTTATTGGCTACAGGCGCCACGCAGTACAACTGGTCACCGGCAACAGGATTGAGCAACAGTACCATCCATAATCCAACAGCTTCACCAAATGCTACTACAATATATGTTGTTACAGGAACAGACAATAACGGCTGCAGCAATAGAGATACTGTAACGGTTACTGTAAAAGGAGGCAGGTATTTTGGGTTCAATATTCCCAATTCGTTTACGCCCAATAATGATAATTTGAATGACTGCTTTGGTGTTAGTTATTGGGGAGAGACAAAGAATTTTACATTAAGGATCTACGACCGATGGGGAGAAAAAGTGTTTGAATCTCACAATATTTCAGATTGCTGGGATGGAAGGCGTAAGGGGCAGCCTGCTGATGCTGATAATTATGTATACTATTTAACAGGCGAAACTTTTTGCGGACCCGTTTACCGAAAAGGAAATGTGTTACTGATACGATGATGAATCCTGTTAACCTGAACGCTTTTTCCTATAGAACTAATCATTCAATCAGCATTTTTAATATGATCTATGAAAAGCTCAAGTGCTTTCTTTTTACCAGCATCTAAACTGTAATCGATATTTTTCGTGTAATAGGTTAACAGGTCATAATCGGGGTAAACATTTTGTGAAACAATTTCAGGGATGTGTTTCAACCCCTCACCTGTTGTTTGATTAAATGATTCAATGACAGATGCCGGTAATGGCTTGTTGGCAACCCATACCGCAAAAACAAACGGCAGACCCGTCATTTCTTTCCAGGCAGCCGCAAGGTCATAAATGTATTTCGATTTTTTTCTTTGTACCAGGGCCCTGTCTCCTATAACCAACCCTGCGGCTGTATTCGTAATGTTGCTTTCATAGCCGGCTTCCGCAGCAATCAATTGCGGCGTTATCTTCCAATGCTGTTCCAGTAAAATTTTTAATAATGCAACCGATGTGCGACTCTGGTAATCGAGAAAAACCGTTTCAATTTCCCGGATCGGAACATCACTGAACAAGCAAACACTTGCCACTTCGCCATCAGCGCCAATGCAATAATCTGAAATAATATGATATTCTTTTAATTTGGGGATCACAGCCACGGGTATCAACCCTATATCTGCCTCATCATTTAAAAGCATAGCGGCAACTTTTGCGGGATATTCAAATATTAAATCCACCTGGCTTATCATCTGCCCGTTCTCAAACCCATAGGTAAGCGGTTTGGTATTGAGGTAACTCACCGCTGCAACCCTTATTTTTCTTTCCAACTGCTTTAGATTAATTTTGCAGCGAAATTAGTTTAATCCCATTTAATAAAATGCAACTATCTCCACTAACTGCAGTATCGCCCATTGACGGACGTTACCACAACAGCAGCAAACAGCTTTCAGCCTATTTTTCAGAATATGCACTTATCAGGTACAGGTTACATGTAGAGGTAGAATATTTTGTTATGCTTGCCGAGAAAAAATTCTTTAAGCTTGACAACAAAATAAAAAACCAGTTAAGATCTCTTATAAACGAATTTTCAGTTGCGGATGCAGAAAAGATCAAAGAGACGGAACTAATCACCAATCATGATGTAAAAGCAGTTGAGTATTTCCTGAAAGACAAACTGGAAACATTTGGCGCAGGCAATTTAAAAGAATGGGTTCATTTTGGTCTTACTTCCCAGGATATCAATAACACCGCTGTACCCATGCTTTGGAAAGATGCCATCGAACAGGAATATTTACCCGCTGTTTTGAATTTACAACAGCACATTTTCAGGTTGGCTACCCAGTGGAAGGATGTACCGATGCTTGCCCGTACACATGGCCAGCCCGCCTCCCCTACGAGGCTTGGTAAAGAGTTCATGGTATTTGTTGAACGCCTCGAAAACCAGGTACAATTATTCAGCTATATTCCATTCACAGCTAAATTTGGTGGTGCCACGGGAAATTTCAATGCTCACAGCATTGCTTACCCGAAATTTAACTGGATAAAATTTGCCGATGAATTCACGGAAAACAAACTCGGATTACAACGCCAGCAATATACTACCCAGATAGAACACTACGATGTACTGGCGGCTCATTTTGATGCCATCAAACGTATCAATTCCATTTTGATCGACCTTTCCAGGGATATTTGGTCATATATCAGCATGGATTATTTCAAACAGCAAACCAAAAAAGGCGAAATTGGAAGCAGTGCCATGCCACACAAAGTAAACCCGATCGATTTTGAAAACGGTGAGGGAAATCTTGGGATCGCAAATGCATTGCTGGAGCACCTGGCTGCAAAACTTCCTGTGTCAAGATTACAAAGAGATTTGACAGACAGCACTGTTCTGAGAAATATCGGTGTGCCAATGGCTCATACTATTCTTGCTATCAAATCTATAGAAAAAGGACTGGGTAAATTAATCTTACATGAGCAAAGATTGAAAGACGACCTGGATAACAACTGGGCTGTGGTGGCAGAAGCAATTCAGACTATTTTAAGAAGAGAAAACTACCCTAACCCATACGAGGCGTTGAAGGACCTTACAAGAGGCAAAAATGCAATCGATAAAAAATCGATACATGATTTTATAGATGGATTGAAGACTTCGGCTGTAGTGAAAAAAGAATTAAAAGCGATTACACCGGGTAAGTATACAGGTTCATAAAAAAATTGTACCTTTCTGCCCGCAAGCCGGGTGGCTGGCCTTCTCAAATCCTATTCCTATCCTTTTTGAAAATCTCCCCCTTGAATTATTAATTTAAACAAGCCAATATTTATTTATCACTTAACAAGCATTTTATGAGAAAAATTTTTACAATTCTTATGGTATTTACGTCTTGTATTTCTTATGCACAAGTTAACCTGAACCAGGGATTACAAGCTTATTATCCGTTTACCGGCAATGCAAACGATGCAAGCGGGAATAATAACAATGCTGCTTTTAATAGTGCCAGCTTAACTTCAGATAAATTTGGGAATGCAAACGGCGCGTATCATTTTAATGGTAGCACCAGTTACATTCGCGTTCCAGCAAGTTCATCATTGAATAGCCTCAATCAAATATCAATGTGTGCCTGGGTGAGGCCAACTGGCTTTTATGCCGGCCCCTGTCATGGAAATTCAATATTTGAAAAAGGAGGTATTTTTTTAATGAGATTTGATGATGCCATTTATACAAACTGGAATAATTGTGTTAATCCAACAGTGGATTTGGAGCACCAGTTATTTTACGGACCACTTACTGCATCGGTTCCTGCTTATACGCCTTTTATCCAGGCAGGCGAATGGTATTCTGTTGTGTACACCTACGATGGCTCAACCATCAGGATATATGTGAATTGTGAATTGAAAATTACATTGGCATCACCAGGCCTCAATTTTTCAACGACAACTGATCTTTATTTGGGCCACCTGAACAGTTCACAGTTTCCTTACTGGTTCAACGGTGATCTTGACGAATTGAGAATTTACAACAGGGCATTAAACCAGGACGAAGTAACTGCGTATGGTAATTGTTCTGTTGCACCGGTAACCTTAACATCCTTTAGTGCTTCTCCAGTCAATAACAAAGCCGTGAAACTGGTATGGGATACGGAAGCAGAATCCAACATCAGGGATTATTCAATTGAACGATCATCAACTGGCAATGGTGCGGACTATTCTTCCATCGGTACCGTTAATTCAAAAAGCAATTCGCATTCAAATCAATATACCTATACAGATAATGCAGCAAAGCCCAACACATTGTATTATTACCGGCTGGCTATTCATGACCTTGACGGAACAAAAAAATACAGCCCTGTAAGAACTGCCAGGATTATAAACAAAGATTTTTATACTGTAGTGTATCCTAATCCCACCACCGGAAGTATTAAGGTAATTGTTAACAACAACAGTGCTGATGTAAGCGTTACCGTTACCAATTTGCTTGGAGAAACTATTGCCGCAAAAAATTCGGGAGCAAATTCAAATTCCATATCGCTGGACCTCGGAGCAGCCGCAAAAGGAATTTATTGGGTGATCATTCAAAGCGGAACAGACAGGTCGGTAGAAAAAATAATAAAGCAATAGCTACTTTAAAAAGTTAGAAACGTCATTACTTTCATAAGGTGTTCCTGCAGTGATTAGGCAATCAAATGCAGGAACACTTTTTTATTTATGTATCTCGCTTGAAAAATGGAATTCGATCGCAGGATTATTGGTTATCTCTGTATTTAAGAACCATTCGCTTTGCGCCAGGTAAACCAGGTGCCCGTCTTTATCTTCGGCGATATTTGCCTGTTTGTATTTAATAAAATCTTCCAGTTTTTTAGGATCAGTACTTGTTAGCCAGCAGGCTTTATAGAAAGGCAGACTGTTCATCTGGACAGATGCGCCATATTCATGCAACAGCCTGTATTGTATAACTTCAAATTGTAATTCTCCTACACAACCAATAATTTTTTTATTACCGCCAAATTGTGTGAACAATTGTGCAACACCCTCATCTGTGAGCTGCAATAAACCCTTCTCCAGCTGCTTTGTTTTCATAGGATCTTTGTTTACAACCTCCTTGAAAATCTCAGGCGAAAAGCTGGGGATGCCTGTGAAATAAAAATTCTCTCCTTCAGTTATCGTATCTCCTATTTTAAAATTACCCGTATCAAATAATCCAACAACATCACCAGGATATGCTTCTTCAATCACATCTTTCTGCCGTGCCAAAAAGCTATAGGGGTTGCTGAAACGCACATCTTTATCCTGGCGAACATGGTGATAATAAGTATTGCGGGCAAACCTGCCACTGCATACTCTTAAAAAAGCGATCCTGTCCCTGTGTTTCGGATCAAGATTAGCATGTATCTTAAAAACAAAACCACTGAATTTATCTTCCTGCGGCTTCACGTCACGGATAGTTGTATGGCGGGGCCTTGGTGTGGGTGCAATGCGGATAAAGGTGTCAAGCATTTCCTTTACACCGAAATTATTTACAGCGCTGCCGAAAAATACAGGCGCAGTTTGGCCAGTGAGATAGTCATTCAAATTTAATTCGCCATATACACCATCAATCAACTCCACATCTTCCCTTAAAGTATGGGCATTTTGCGCACCTATTTTACTATCTAAAATTTCATTGTTAAGATCCCTGATCTCCACTACATCTTCATCATTTGCTTTCGTTCCGGCCGTAAACAATACAAGGCTTTTTTTATCGAGATCGTATACTCCTTTAAATTCTTTACCACTGTTTATGGGAATGGTCATTGGGTGCAGCTGTATCTTTAATTCCTTTTCAATTTCTTCCAACAGGTCAAAACGGTTTTTCCCATCACGATCCATTTTATTGATAAACACGATCACCGGTGTTTTACGCATGGCTATTACTTCCATCAACCGGCGGGTTTGTGCCTCTACCCCGTTTACACTATCGATTACCAACACAACACTGTCTACCGCCGTTAACGTACGATAAGTATCTTCAGCAAAATCCTTGTGACCAGGTGTATCCAGTAAGTTTATCAGGTGTCCCTGGTATTCAAAAGTCATTACACTCGTTGCAACACTGATACCACGCTGCCGCTCTATTTCCATGAAATCACTGGTGGCATGTTTTTTTATTTTGTTGCTTTTAACTGCACCGGCGGTCTGAATTGCACCACCAAACAACAGGAACTTTTCCGTAAGCGTTGTTTTACCCGCATCCGGGTGAGATATAATTGCAAATGTTTTCCGCTTATTTATTTCGTCAATATATTTCATAAAGGCGGCAAAGATAATTGACAATGGACAATTGGCAATGAACAATTGAAAATGGATCACAAACCGATATGAGAAAAAGCTACAACTCAATTTGTGAAATTCGTACTATAAATGCCTGCTCTATAACTCGATACCGATTTTCTTCATCAATATCGACGCGTTCAGGCTTTCACACACTCCCGGTTTTAATTTATAATCAAAAAATAACTCTTCTTTATCAACCTGAACATCAAAATGATAATTTAAAATACTGTCAGGAAATTCATTCTTTATAGCAGCAAGGGAAAGATCATGAGTTGCTATGATAGCTACGGCTTGGTGTTTGATCAACTGCCTGATGAGTGCCACGGAGCCTGTATGGCGATCGAGGGAATTGGTGCCGCGAAGGATCTCATCAAGAAGGATAAAAACCTTTTCGCCATTATTTACCTTATCAATGATCGTTTTTAATTTTTTTAGTTCGGCATAGAAAGTTGAAGTACTTTCTTCCAGGTTATCTGCGATGCGCATGCTGGTCAATAATTCAACGGGGGAAATGGAAAACGCAGTTGCACAAACAGGGGCACCCGCCATTGCGAGCACAACATTTACCCCTACACTACGCAAATAAGTGCTCTTGCCAGCCATATTGCTACCGGTTACCAGCATCAGTTCACCGCGATCATCTATTTTTATAGCATTATTTACTCTTTTATTTTTATGGATCAACGGATGACCAAGCTCTGTTGCCCCGATAAAAAAATATTCCGGTACGAGCGTGGGGAAACTCCAACCAGGATTATTAAAAAAAACAGTGGCAAAACTGTTCAATGCTTCGATTGTCCCTAACGCATGAAACCAGTTCTCAACATCTGCTTCGTGTTGCTTTTTCCATTTTTCAAGGTCGAGTACCTGCTGCAGGTTCCATAATGACAACAAATTCAAGGGTGCGGAAACAACGATATTATAACGCATATCCAACCGGTCAAGGATGCGTTTCAGCCCGCGAATATGCAGTGAGGCTGTATTATTATTTTTTTTATATTTTTCCTGCAGTTGCAGCAGGAGCGGTGATTCAAAAGGTTCATTTTCTACCAGCGTCACGCTTTGAGAGAGTGTATCTATCTCATTAACGATCTTCGACAACTTATCATGCAACGGTGAAATAACTTTATTGATTTGGTAAGCAATTGCGGCGAAGACGAACAATGAAACATAGAGTGTATTGAGCGGAATCCACCCGGCAATTGCCGCAATAAAGGTTCCTGTACTGATTATTGGCAGCACTATTCGTAACCATTTCCAGTGTTTGAAACCGGCAAATAAGGCAGGTTCGTGTATCCATTGCTGTAATTTTTTAAGCGTTGTATATTGGATACACGATTCTCTTCCATATGCTTGTATTTCCTGTCGCCATAACAGCTTTTTTGAGAGTTCCTTTATCGCTGCCTGCCTGGATAATATTTCTTCGGTACCGGCCTGGTTCAAAAGCCAATTGGCTAGTACACCTGCCCCGGGATCAGAAGTTGTACGGTTTAAGAACTGGAATAGTGATGCGTTGCCGAAGATATCAATATCAGCGGCATAAGGATGATCTTTTGGTAAATATTCATTTCCTCCGGCGAAGGAACTGTAATCACCATTCATCGCCTGTAATTCTTGTTCATTTATGGATATCAAATGACCGGTATGGCGGATAGCTTCTTTATTGGAGAGATCTTTATAAACAAGCCAAATAAAGGCGATGACCAGTATTGTTCCTGCAAAAATTGCATAGGTAATCCCAAGTGACCATAAAAAATAAAATGCAGCAATGATCAAAGCTACAGTTCCAAACCTGACTACACCGAAAACAGATTTTTTTTGCTGTAGCTTTTTTCGTTCCGCTATTAGTTGTTCCAACCTGCCTGCGTATGATATATTTGGATCCATTAAGCATTTCAATTTTATAAAATAACAACAAATCTAATACTCAATGCGCAATACGCAACGCTCAATGCGCACCGGGAGACTTCCCATCCGCTGAACCTTGAGTATTGCATGATGAATATTTAAATTCTTTTATAATTTTCTTTGCTAACCCTCTGCCATTTGTTTTGTATTTTTGCATAATATTTCCCGGGGCTGACCGGTTTTGACAGCATAGCTCTTTGTAAGTGTAAGCATGTAGTGCGTTGGATAATTAGCACTTAAATCTGAATATTCAAAATTTTAAATGGCAATACTTCGTATGCCATGGCTGCTTAATTATTAATTAAGTAACCATTAGGGCCGCCGAACAGCTCCTCCTGCTAGCAGTTCCGCCGCCGACTCAAAAAAAAGCAGGATGCTGCAACCGAATGAAGTGACGGTTGTTTAAGATCATCCTTCTAAGGAACTGGTTGGTTTGTTATGCTCCTGCCTGTTCCCGACAATTAATGCATAAATAAACATGTAGAAGACTTATGATGAATATGTTTGGACTCGAGTTCGATTCTCGACAGCTCCACCTGACGGGACTTTTGTAAAAAAGTCCCTTTTTTTGTCGATTACGAGTAGACGTTTTTGGTTAAGAATTAATTCGTTGTGTTTAAAAATTTCCATCAGGTAAGGTGTTCGATAGGTGTCCTCCTGGTAATAGAGTTTATAGTCGAACACCTTGCCGATCAGCTGGCGCTTACCTGTAGTATCAGCAATATTGTACAGGTATTGCATATCTCCTAATGATTGCAAATTCTCATGAAGCAAGGTGACAACCTGGTTTTCATCCTTGCTAAAGCGATCAATATTAGCCTGGTTAAATTTTATCTGCTGATTAATTTCAGTATGCCACCTGCTGTAGCTTTCAAAGGTTAGCTGCTCATTGATCCATTTCTCTTCAACACTCAGCAGCATCTTGTAATTCTTTTCATACAATGCTTTTTCTTTTGCCAGGCGCTGTTTGTTTTCCCGGAGCTGATCCTGCAGCAGCTCTTCGCTCTTTTCTTTTACAGCGTCAATGATATATCCTGGAAGACTCAGGTAACCAAGCATTTCATCTAGCTTCTGATGCGCTTTCTTTGCACTGATATTATTGTGCCCGGAAATTTTGCATTTGTAATAGTCAAAATAAGCTCCGGACTTACCGCGACTAGCCGCCCCTGTTACTGGTTTCCCGCAATGACAATTAAGCAATCCCCTTAACGGAAGAAAATCCGATATCGTATATCCTTTGTTCTTGCGTCCGTCAAATTTCTTTTGCACCTGGTGGAAAGTGAACACATCGACAATGGGTTCACAGTCCACAGGGAACAATCCACCAGGCATTTTTTTCCAGGCTTTTACAAATTGCTGGCTTATGTAAATTGGGTTAGTAAGTAAGTAGGTTATTTTGGAATTGCCGGTTCTATTGTATCCCATTTCCCTGGCTTTCTTAATAACTTCAGTCATGCTGGTGTTATGAAGGAAAGCATTAAACACATAGCGAACGATCGCAGCTTCCTCTTCCACGATTACAAGCTTTTTGAATTTACCCTGCTGCTCTTTCTTATAACCGTAAGGTGCACGAGCGCCTATAAACCTTTTCTCCCGGGCCTTGGCTGTGTAGATCCCGCCATTAATATCATTCTCACGCTTTATATTTTCGCTGTTTCCCTGGGCAAATTCAATAGACATCATCATGAAGCTTGCAGAATCATTTACATCATAGATCATTCCCCTGCCGGCAGATACGATATGGATACCGTATTCATTCTGGATCTTCTCAACCATATTAACCGCATCACCCAGGCGCCGGCTGAACCTTGTGAGCTCGGCCACTGCCAGGTATTGAATTTTTCCTTTGTTCTGACGCAGGAATTCAAATAACTTAATTGCATCCGGGCGATCGAAGTTTTTCGCTGAGTGACCATCATCATTGAAGGTATCCACGATAAGCACATCGTTGTTATTACACCACAATGATGTAATCATTTCCTGCCGTTCAATACTGCCGACACTCTGATCCTTGTCGGAAAATCTATGATATCGTGCGCAAAGCTTTTGCATCTTTAATGGTTTTTGTTATTATTAAATTGGCCAATAAACATACAAATTCTTTTTCCGCTTGAGTGACGATTCTTTTCACCGGCGGAGTTGCATTGATTTTCAATATGGTTGATGTTGTTAGCATTATTTTCTGTCAAGTACTGTTATGAGATCTGAAGCAGTAATTATTATATCATCATTAATTTCCCAGATAATATATGCATCCTTACTAATAACGCTGTTCTTGTCTTCCGATTTTACATATAGCCGAAAGGCTTTATCAGCTAATTGCTTGTTGGGTGCTTCTATTACAAGTGCTGACAAAATGTTTAAGACTTTACCTTCATTTTGCTTATGCGAAATGCAGCAGCACATCCAATATTTCTTATTATTTCCACTGTTGTAAAATGAAGAACTAATTAATGCCACCAACACAAGCGATATGGTAAGATATTTTGCTTTCATAATTTTTGTTTTAAATGGGATCCCGGTTTCATCTTTTGCCAGGATCCCTGCAGTCGTCTTTAATGGGCGATCGTGGTTGAGCTACTTCTTAGACATTGAGGCGACTAACCCCCTATGAATTTGGATGGTTATCTCAACTGTCACCATCCGAAACACCGCTACGATCTTATGCCCCTTCGTGTATAATAAAGGTTTGCACACCGGACAGGACTCGAACCTGGATACGCGGTTTTGGAGACCGCTGCACTACCAATTATGCTACCGGTGCATTAAAGGCCCAAATAGAAATAAGGGCCTATCCAACTATTGGGGCAAGTGTGCTGCCCTTACCCCTACCAGGTCGTTCAATAAAGTCATTTCCACACTTATTGCTGAAAAAAACTCACGCGTTTCTTTGTCAAAAACTCTGGCAACATGTTCCTCACAGTCACGCATATTGTCGATGACATATTTCAGCACTTCCAAATAATCGCAATCTTTTTTTACCTCTTTGTCCAGGAAGTTCTGAATGCCCATTTTAAAATAACTGTATTCGCCGGTGGCCATATCAGTCAACTTTGTCAATAATAAACCTTTGAATATTTCCAATAACATAATGACGGTTTTACAATGTTGCTTCGTTTACTGGTTGTTGTTGATTAGGAACACCAGCTGCAGTTTTTTTCTCGTAATCAAACTTCCGACCGGTGGGGTTAATAATAGCGTCAATCGCTTTCTTCACTTCCGATTCGGACGGCCACACTTTGGCGGAAGTATTTTCACTCACATACTTAGTGGGAATAATTTTATTATCCGGTCGTTTACTAATTGCTGCGACATACATCTTATGCTTTGCTCCCGTCGCAGGCCAGGAAAAAATGACAAAGGCTTTTGCTGATTTATTTTTCATAATTGATTTTTTTAAAAGGAGGAGCTGGCTGGAAAACCTGCTCCGTTAACCAAAATAATAATCCCTATGATGCTTAAACAAAACTCATTTGAAAGGCCAGCCTGGAAAGGCAGCCTGTGTTTTTCGGGTTATAAATTATTAACCTTAGAAAATAACCCTCAAAGTTTCTAACCCCATGTTAGAATTACATTTCCGTGAAGCAAAGCACTGGTACCTTTCTTCTATTGCTATAGACTCCGTTGGTTTCGCATAGATCGAATTCGTCGATCAAATTATACAACGTCTTATCTGTGATTTGCAGAGCCTTAGCAGCTTCTTTCTTTGTTGGGAACTTATTGAGTGCTTTCAGCACCAATTCCCGCGTGTTTATTCGTATGTTTAAAACTTCCACCACTAACGTTTACCGGTATACTCATCATTAATAATTTCAATTGCCATTACCGGGTGTATCTTCCCATCGATCAAAGCCAGGTTCACTATCCTTGCTAATAAGTCCGGCAGCCTGGTATCCTCAAAATGGCGATCGGGAAACCAGGCACTACATAACAGCTTAAAATTTCCGTTGCTCCTTTCCAGGTAGTAGTCAGGCAATAATTTTTCCATATCACCCAACTGGAAGGCCGGTGTATTTGCCGGTGGATTGAACTCAGATATGTATTGCTGCCCGTTGGTATAATAACAGTCTACATCAAACGCCAATGTAAAAAGCATTGTTTGGCCATCTGGCATAGCCTTCCAGATATAAGGTGTATTCATGTTTATACCTGCATTGGCAAGTCTTCTGCATATATCCGGATGCACGAAAGACTGATGTAAGGGAGATTTCATTAAACTCATGATACCGGGTTTTGGCTTTCGTTAATGAATGGTTGCTTTTGCACGAGTTTATCCCACCAGTCTTTTAGCATATCTCTATGCATTTCCATATTCCTTTCCGTCCATTCAAACACTACATGATGGAAGGTGGTTTCCGGATTGTTCATTCTGCCGCCGTTATACATCCTGTTTAAAATATTTGCCTGGTAGGCTGCATGCTTTGAGCAGTTGACAAAAGAAAAGGTGTCTTTTAGTTGTTTGAATTTAAAGGGAGCAACGGCCACAACTTTCGCATACCCCATGTGGTCGCCTTTATATAAAATTTCGATAACATTTCCCGCGACATATTTGTCAGGTTGGTATTTCCGAACATCACCGAAGTGATCCAGGAAAAGTTTTCCGTTGGGATTTTCTGAAAAATTGGTTTGTTGCATATTCTTAAGCGTTAGTAAGTTTCCGGACAGCTTTAGCACGCTGAGCAATCCTGGCTTTACAAAAACTCAATATTGCCAGGCCTTTATCAAGATCACGAACATCGCCGCACAAGTAACGGCTCAGTGTAGATTTCGCCATTTTCGGATTTTCCTTGAGGAAATCACCTCTATCTCCTTCCGTGATTTCACCCTTTATTGCCATTAACTCCGCGGAAACCAGTTCTTTTTGCGTTAATATTTTCTTAGATGTTGACATTTTTGCAACTTTGTACTATGTTTATGAAACTGTAGAGCAAATATATTATCAAACTTTACAAGTTTCCAAATTATAAACCTATCTACTTATCAACACTCTGTGGATATGAGTAAGCCATTAGGCGAAAGAATTAAGGAAAAAAGGAAATCAATCGGTGCTTCAGTTCCAATAATAGCTGGGGTATTGGAAGTGCCTGAGCCGAGTTTGTATAAATGGGAAAAAGGAACAAGGCCTATCGAACCGGAGATAAATACAAAATTAGAAAAGTTTATAAAGGGAGATTTTGACACTTTGATACTAGCTAAGATTGGCGAAAAAAAACAAGGGAATTATACCCCACAGAAGCGAGTTACTCAAACAAATTTTTCGGAATCAGTAGAAAGTTTTTTGCTTCGTGAAAAGTTAATAGCATCTCAGGAACTAACTATACAAACTCAAAAGGATGCTATTTTTAGAATGGGACAAGCCATCGATAATTTATTACAACAAATTGCATTGATTGAGGTTTATATTCCTCCGGAACTAAAAAAAGCCGGCGCCCGGTAAACCTTCGAATAGCTCACCGCGGGCATTGAACCAAACTCATCTTAAATTCCCTCTGCAAAAGGGAATTTTTTGCGTTTTAGGATTAGTATTAGGTCACAGGGTTAGTAAAGACTACGCTGTTTTCACCGGCCTTAGATTTTATCGGATGGTAATAATAACCATTTATATTCTAGAACATCGACGTTTATATACTTGTACCCATTGTCATTTAAAAAAGTCGCAATCTCACTACTACTGTAAAAAGGACTTGGGTTTATATGCTGAAATTTATCAAAGATCTCGCTCGTGCTCAGCAAGATAACACCAGGTTCAAACTTTGATATGGGAAAAAACTCATTTAAAAATGTGTTTTTCATCTTCTCAAACAGTGGATCATTTACAGGGAGTAATTTGCCATCCACTTTGTTTTCAGCATTGTTGGTTGGATCGTTTTTCATATTCACCTATTTAAAATGATGACAGGTCACTGCAAAGACTTCCAAGGAAGCTCGCCGGGCTTGCACCGGTATACCCCTGCCACCAATAAGGTGGTAGGCGTCCTTGTTATGAAGTCTTTGCGAGGCGAATATATGTATCAATCCTCAATTAGTATCAACTTCCCGTTCTCAAGTGTGAATGTAGAAGTTGTCGGCTTGGTATAAATGTATTTTTTAACAGTAGCAGCTTCAGATTTTGTAACCTTGATATCGTCTGGCATTCCTCGGCTCAATTGCAATTCCATTTCATTCATTCCGATCCAAGGATCTTCTGACATTATTTTTTTAATATCACTATTCTTAAGCTCTTGAACTCTTTCGAAATACTTTGACGCGGTCATAGCACTCCATGAGTATATCAAATGATAATAAAAGTTGTTTTTCTCGATTAGAGCTGTATCATTTTCCTCTGAAATTAATAAGTAGTAGGAATCTTTATTCACCCATTTTTTCGCCTTATAAATGCCAATCAATTTCCATTTTCCACCAACTGTGTATTCCGGGTTTCGATGATCATCGATGCTGTTTTGTAGGTAGCTGAACGCAATTTTATTGAAAACAAAAGTACTATCGTAATATTTTCTTATTTGTTGATCCTTGAAGTTGTCTGCTTGAGAGCTACATACATGGCACGTTGCAAAAAATAATAATGTAAAAATTATTTGTTTCATAACACTAAATATAGCAAAGTCTACTGTACAAAAAAACGCCGAAAAAGTCAAAATTAAAGGGGTACCAATTCCATTGTAATCGTTCCTTCTAATGGTATAGAACTTTCTATTTTGCGAGGCAGGAATAATACATTTTGAATCTGCAGGATATCTGCGGCCTTTATTTCCATGAGTATCCTCTTATCTATGTTAATCGTTATTTTAATAACTTCTGTATTTTCCTGGACAGCTTGCCATTTACTATGAAATGTTGGAACTATTCCCTGTACCGTTGACAAAGCCAGGCTGAAATTTTCCATCACGGTACCGGCCGGGTTAACATTGTGGTTAAAACTTACCGGAATGTTTTTGCCATCAACAACAGTTTTCTTGATATAAAACAGGGATAGGTCGAACGGGCTTTTAACTTGTCTGAAAGTTTTTGTCCAATATGAACCGGCCATTCTGCATCCAACTCTCAAGCGATTTTTATACAACCCCTCTGCTTCATCGAGTTCGACATAGGTACAAAGGGTTCCAAGGCCGAGATCCACGGATCTTTCGCCATCGCCTTGCTCATAATCCTCCAGGCTTTCACCCCAGGCATCCCATTTAACGGGTATGCTTGTTGCGTCGGCCGCTACGTAGTACATGTTTTCGAAAACTACGTATACCATATCATCCGTTGTAAAAGGACGGCCTATGTCTAAAGTGGCCAGGTCTCCAAAAGCATCTACTCTCGCCACCAGGTTTTTTGTAGACAGCGTTGCTTTATCCTTTACTCGATCGCTGTGATAACTATCGTTTGCATCCCATGCATATTTCAACGAGTAGCCTTTGTCCGTTGTAACTTCCTGGAATGAGCTGGTAAAATCCGGGTTCACAAATTTTGTGATATCAAAAACTTTTCTGTCCTTAAACACCCTGTTTCTATACCTTAGTTCTACATGTGTCGCGCCAACTATCGGGTACACGTTAAAGAAACTAAATATCCTTCTAAAAAAGTCTACCACTAATATATCTGGCACATGATCGGCGGGAACTATTTTGCGATTATAGTCAAGGTATACCGTTGGTGAAAAAAAGTCAATTGACTGGTTGTTAAAAATGTATAAGTGGTCAAAGTCAGTGTTATCAATGATCTCTCCACTAACGGTATACCCTAAACTTTCAAATGCTTTTCGGAGAACGTATTTAAAGTTTAGAAAGGGCACAGTTCTATAATCAATATATTCCTCTGTACCTGCATTTGCACCCACAGTCTCGTCCGCTGCTGTGGGTCTTGCAAAAAACCAATCATTTGGTTCTGGCCCTGTTGGATCATATACAATGTAATTAACTGTATCCTTTGCAATAAACTCGTCACTATATGATTTACTGGTATCAAAAAATTCCTCTATTGCTACAGGTGCAAATGCGATGTAGTTATAATCAGGGATGCCGACTTTCATCAACCTGGTAGCAAAACCGCGGCTATCCTCTTCTACACCAAAGTTTATAATTCCACCCAGGTCAACATCACGAAGCTTTTTGTTTTTAAGGTTGCTTCCAAACATTCCTTCAGTTCCACTTATACTTGCTGTGAAAAAGCCTTTCTGATAGGTAAAGGATCCGTTCTTTTCCAGCAGTGTAAGCTTAGCCCTGATGAGTTCGGGAAAACCTGAGTCGTAAACATCAACCTGCCAGTAGGTTTTTGACTGTGCAAAATTTTCTATGCGTTCAGCAAAGTTCAACTTACGCCGGTTTCCTTCGGTCCATGGTATTTCAATGGGCAACGAAAATTCTCCTGCAGAAAGATCCTGGTCAAACAGATCCAACATTTTTTCCATTTCCAGGGAAGTATCCGGTGAAAGATCCAGCCACCCACTTTCCCTATCTCCATATAAATAAACTTCTAGCATACTTTAATTATTGAGAAAAGCCACTGGCTTTTTTTGCATCACCATATAATTGCTTGGTTTTTTCAATATCCTTGTAAGAAACACGGATGCGGCCGCTGAAACTATTTATTGACTCATTGGTGGCGTGTTGCGCATTGATTAATTCCACCAGGAGAGCTTCAGTTCGTTCGTTGCCGGCGGCTCCCTTATTAACAGCTTGTTTTGCCTCAAGAGGTTCGGTGGAAGGATTGAAAGTTGTGATGTTTGTAACAAGGCCACCAGCCGCCATAACCTTCGGCATCATGGGATTTATTGATGCAGGTCTGCGAGATAGCCAGGGCGTCATACTTACCACTTTAGCGCCACCTGCCCAGTTAACGCCATTACCATTGCGGCTGTTTAAGAAACTTGTTATCTGCCTGGTGTTACCAGTAACAGTCATTCGCGTATTATCAGCCATATTTCGCCGGTTGATAATTGCTTCACCGTCTTCAGCCAGGATATGAATGCCACCCGACCGGTCGCTATGTTTGTCTCCTTTTAATAAGCGGCCTTTACCCGCTGTTGGTAGTGGCTGGCTGGCGATCGCACCAATTTGGATGGCGCCTGCAGCTGCAGTAATGGCTGCAAGAACAATGTTTAATGGATAAGGATTGTTTAAGGCTTTGGCAACACCTCCTGCTATGTTTACGATCGCACTGAATAAGTTGAGTGCCTTTTCGCGTTTGGCCTGCTTGCGTCTGAGTTCAATTGATTTCTGTTCGTCGGCTTCACGGAGTTGTTGTATTTTTTTGTCATACTGTGCCTGGCTTAATAGTTTTTTGTCCAGCTGATTTTTATAAAGCTTTGCTTTTTCATCACTCTGCTTTTTCTCTTTGGCAAGTTTTGCGTCTTCAATGTTATTCAGAATGTTATTTAACCCGCGGAGCTGATCGATTGCAAAGTTTGCCCATCCTGTAATTTTGTCGATCATTGCATCGATATGATCCTGTTCAAGCTCTTCGTCTTTTTTCCTGTAATCTGCACGGATAGTTTGAATAACAGCTGAACTTTCATCAACGATTACTCCGATCCTTTGCCATTTTGCTTTTTCTGCTTTGACCGCCTCTTCCTCTTCAAATTTTAATGCAGCCCTTTGGGCTTTGAAATTTGCAGTGGATCCCGGACGACTTGTTGTAACAGCAAGCCTAATTTTTGCAGCAGCTTCTTCTTTATCAAGTGCAATCCTGGCGTCACGTTGCTTTATGGAATCGTCGGTTGTTTGTTTATCCTGTTGGGCTTTGAAGTTCTTTACATCTTCAGCTGCTTTTTTTGAGAAGCGAGCCCATTGCTCTGCATCAGCAATGAGATTTATTAAAAGATTTTTGTCGGCCGCAGTGATAGCAGCATCATACTCTTCACGAGAAATTAAGCCATCAGTAAATTGCGCCGCATATTGTGATTTTAGTTGTTCTGTAAAATCACGCTGGCCGGCAATAGCGGCTTCATAATTTTTAGTTGCTCCTTCATCATAAAACTTTTTCCGCAGGTCATTCAGTTCTTTTAACGCCGCCTCGTTAATGATCCTTTCATCTTCATTGAATGTATTTAAATCGATAATATGCTGATCGTAATATTTCTGGGCCTTGTCCAACAGTTGCTGGTACTTCTGTTGAATCTTAATAATTTCTTCTTGCTGTATATTTTCACCAGCGTCGCGGCGTTCCTGTATTTCTCTTAGTTTCTTCTGGAATTCCTGGGCTTCTTTTAACAGCCTGGCATAATCGCTTTCATTTTTCTTTGCACCTGGTTGCCGACCTTCCAGTCGATCGAGTTCGGCTTGCAGCTTTTTACGTTCCGCGATGTTTGCAGAAATATCTTTTTCTGTTTTAAGGCCTGGACGGTTTTTATCCAGCTCAGCAATTTTATCCTGCAGTTCTTTAATGAGTCCAATACTTTCTTTTGTGGCCGTACTGGTTGCTTTTACATTGCTGGTAATTGTTTTAAATCCGAATTCATCCTGGTATTTTTTCACAGCATCAGCATATTTTTTTGTAGCAACCTGGTAAGCATCGCTATTTTTATCCAGTGCATTTTGTTCCGTCCGGAGAACAGTTATTTCATGTAAAAGGAATTGTTGGCGGGCTTCCTGCTGCTTTTTTGTTTTATCCACAAAATTCTGTGTAGCAGCATTGGTGTTCTCTTTTTGTTTTTGCAACAATCCATCTATTTCTATAAAGGCTTCCTGGAAATCTTCTTTACTGGGAACAACATTGAACAAGTCGGAAGTGAACGCTGTACGGCCGACAGAAGTTTTTATCTTACTAAAAGCTGCTTGAGCTTCGTCGGTTAGATCTCCAAATCCGGCGCCACTTTTTTGTGCTATCTCAAGTTCCTGCCTTACTGTGCGCAGCTTCAGACCTTTTTCAAACTCCCGGTCTTTAATGATTGCTGCAGCTTTTAAATTGGCGGAATTCTCCAATGCCAGGTTATAACGGTCAAGTATATCCTTTCCTTCACTGGTTGCAATATTTTCAAGCGTTAAGCGACTTAGATATTCTGGACTGATTTTAATAAGGTCATCCAACGCTTTTTTCCTATTGTCGAGACTTATCGAATTATCCTTCACGACTTGTGTAAGTGTATCAATCTGGCTTTTTTGTTTTGCTATTTCTTCGTTAGCGATGCGAAGTGTTTCTGTATGGAAACCCATTTCCCTGGATGAACTTTTGAATGCGGCAGAAAGTGCACCGACGGCACCGGCGATCGCACCAACGGCGACAACTAATAAACCAATCGGCCCTAAGCCAGTTGCTACTGCAATATTCCAAAGTCTTTGTGCAGCTGTGGCCAGGGTAATACCATTGCGTAATAATGTAACTATGGTGATATAGGCTGCCTGTGTAGCGATCATTGCACTGGTGGCAAGACGGCTTACTGTTATTGCTGTAGCGTATGCATACGAGGCAATAGTTACTGCAGCTGTTCTTGCAGCCTGGATTAATGAAAGCCTGGCGCTTTGAATCATACCACTATTAAATAGTGCTATACCCACCAGCAGCGTTCCCAATGCAAGCGTGAATTTTAATAGACCTGCAGGAATTTCATTTATGACGGAAATGAATTTCGATGCTCCTTCTATTGCGCTTTGTAAAAATCCCCGAACGCCCGGTGAGGCAACAAGTGCGTTGAACTGTTTACTGAGTTTGTCAAGTGTAGCACCGAAAGTTTCATTCTTCAATGTGAAAGCTTCAGTAATGGCGTTTGATTCCAGGATAGATTTTTTCCCGAGATCGATACGGCCACGCAGGTAATCAGCGCTAGATCCAAGTTTGGAAATTGTTTCAATGGTTCGTGCACCTTCCTCACCTGCGTTTTTAAATTCTGCAACGATTTCAGAAAAAGAATCTTTATTTTTTACAAGGCCTTCGCTATAACGAAGCAATGCTTCTGTAGCATCTTCTTTAAACAGTTTAGTAAATGCTTCAGTCGATACACCAGCTATCTGTGCAGCCTTTGGCAAGTCGCCTGCGATGCTATTAATAAGTTTCTGTACTGCTGTAGCGCTACTTTCCACACGTCCGCCCATTTCCTCCAGGCCTGCACCAAGACCACTGAGCGAACCCAGGCCAATTCCTGCACTTTTCGCAATACCTGAAAGCCTTTGATCAAAGTCAGCAATGAAACCACCAGTTGCAGCCCCGGTATTGGCCAATTCTACAAACGCATTACCCAACCTGGTAATATTGTCGCCATTTACTTTTCCGTCGAAAACGTTAAGGATCTTTCCCAACTGCGAAGTGATCTGGTCAGCATCTCCGAGTTCATCACCCAGGGCCACTACCAGCTGATCCACGGCCTTTGTAAATCCGAGGACATCTTCTTTCGCTACGCCAAGTTTTCCGGCAATAATGGCGATATCTCGAAGCCCTGCAACGCTCGTCCTTGTATCTATTTTACTCAGCTCAGTATTCAAAACTTTTGCTTCATCGGCGGTAAGACCAGCCACCCTGCGCAGATCTGCAAGCTGGTCGGATAAGGTACCAGCTCCACGAATGATGTTCTGGAACTGGCCGGTAATAAATTGAAAGCCCAGGTAACCTGCAGCAAGAACGCCGAACTGCTTTACCTCATCTTTTATTTTGCTGAAAAAAGATGAGAAACCCTGCACACCATTCTTAACGTCATAGAGCCGGTTGGTTACAGCTTTTATTTGCCCGTCAAGATCTTTGAATTCCTTGCTGAACGGCGCAACGCTACCCTTTAATGCGTTTAAGCGTCTCAGTTCTGCTACAAGTTCCTTTTGAGTAAGTGAGGTAAGGCCAATTGTTTTTTTCAATTCGGCCATTTCAGCATTTACCTTCTTGAGTTCATCGCCCTTCGCGATATATTCTGCAGTTCCTTTAACCAGGCCCTGCATTTCAAATTTCAAATCCGCAGCTCGTTTCTTAAGGTTGTTAAGATCCTGCTGCGCTTTATTATTGTTAATGTTGATATTTAGATTGACGGTGTCTGTACGGACGCTCATAGTTTATGAGTTATGTGTACAAAAATGCCCCGGTGTATCCGGGGCAAAAAGGACAACAGTTTTTGCTTTAAATCGCCATATAACCTGCTCCAGCTTCCATCTGGTATTCGCGGGTAATGTATGAACCACCTCCGCCCCAAAAGATCCTGGTAATTAAGTGTCCAATGAAAAATTCGGTGCCAGTACAAGCTTGCGTATAATGCGTAACCGTTGGTGATCCTATCATAGTTCCGTTAAGTTGCCATTTGGTCTCAGTCATTTTATAGTTTACGTCAAGGCCACCAGTAAGATTTTTTGGAATAGTAGCTTGTGGATCTGCCCAGAAGGTAAGGTAGAAATCTCCCTCTGTACGCAGCCATGGCGAATTCTCCGGTTCACCATTCTCAAAGTGATTGCGTTCTACTACCTTAATGTAAACGCCATTACCGGTATCAACTTTTCCGACGATGATTCTTACGGTAGCATTTGCCTGTAAGGCAGGATTGGAAGATTGTTGAATGGTATATGGAAAGCTATCCTCACCATTGAAAAGTGGTGATGGTGCCTGGTAGTTTACGGTTCCGTCGGGCCATAAAGTATAAGTGCCACCTTGGGCAGTAGGACCGGGATCAACAGATATAACTTCAATAGCATCACCATCAGGATCATAGTCGTTGTCCAGGACATTTGCCCCGGCCAGCAGTTGGGTAGATGTATAACCTGCAGCCAGGTAGTACAGATCATCATTTGCGATCGGGAGCAGCTCGGCAAATATTTCTATCATCTCGGTTGAATATGGCCCATAGCTTGCCGGATCTATTTCCAGGTCGCATGCCACTCTCCCTTTTACTTGAATTTCCACAGTAGCCGGGTAGACAGCGGGATTGATAAATGTAATTGACTGAGCGCCGCTATTACCATATAACAAGTATGTTTCTGCTGGATCAACACCATTGTCTACTGTTACTTCTAATGTATCATACGGCATTGGCATCGACCAAATGATCTGCAGTGTGTTTTTCGTTAGTTGTTTTACAATGAAATTTTCGAGAGCAGGACACACTGTGTTAGCAGGAACGCCTCCCACCGGTGTGTAATAATTATTTACAAATGCATTTTGCCATTCAATCGCCATTCCAAATAATCTTTCCCGGTTACTGTAAAATCTAACCGTTTTTTTATTTACGATAACGGATATGAATTCCGGATCCCATTTTTCGATTTCAAAACCTTTAATCTCATGCACTACCCGGGAAAGTAAAAGATCGCGTAACCGTTGCAGTGCATCCTTTCTTAAAAAATTCGTATTACCATTAAATTTTTCAGTTTCGGTATTAACAGCTGTAAAGCTATGCGGCACGAGCAAAGCATTTTCGAATCCTGATGGCGGCGGAATCTTCTGTGCGCCAATTGTTGTGTATTCTGCCAGTGATTCGATTTCTCCTAAAATTGCGATGGTGTCTTTTCCACCCAGGCTATTTGTGTAAATAAGGTATGTATAATCGTAGTATTTACGATAATCCATGTAAAAAGTCAATGGGGCTACAGTCTGCAAATCATCTTCATTGGTTCTTATTTCAATGGTAAAACTTTTCACATCCTTCGCCGGGGGAGTAAAACCTTCAGCCACGAGCAGCTCAATTATTTTCTTGTAACCTAAAGGGCAGATCTGGATGCCCCATTTTTCTGCATTAGTTTCGTAGGGTATTTCACCATCAAAATCATCGCCATCAGCATAATCTATGTGAACATAAAAAATCTGTTTATCTTTTAGAGTATATGGATACAGCCAAAACAAAAATTTCACTTCATCCGGACGAATGAATTCTTTATCTGTAAAAAAATGCAATGGCCTTTTTTCAGCTACAACAGCAAGATCAAAGAAATTTATGTAGTTCCATTTTTCGTATGAAAGTCCTCCTTTGAGAACAGTGACTGGATCGCTGGTAACTGGTGTCGTAATTAATTGCCCGTCTTTGGTAGCAACGATAACAACACGAAACCGGCAATATTGCTGTGTCGCCAGTACGGCGTGATTTAAATTTGATTTTGGCGTCGAAAATTTCAGATGTGCATCAACGATAGTCTTTATGTCAACTTCAGCAAAGCCTCTATAATCCGGGTAAAATACTTTACTATAGATCTCAATGAAGGGCGCATTAAATGCCGTTTCCTTTTCGATACGAACCTGTATTTTTATTTCCTGTGCTTGTTCAATAACCGTGTAGGGTGTAAACTGAAAACTGTACACGACAGGGTTTCCGCTAAAACAAACTTCGTAGGGCTTTTTTACTATTATCAGTTCGAGTGCCATATTATGCTGCGTTCAATTCTTGTTTAAATGCTTCTATTGCTTCCTGTGAGTATCCGTATAAAAGATCATTCTCCAATGCTGTGAGTAATCCGTAAGCTTGTTTGCTGTAAAGGAAAGTTTTCGGTTTGCGGGTTCTGTCTTTCACCTGGGCAAATCCTGATGTGTGATTCGACTGCAAGTGAACGAGCGTCCTGGTTAGTCCTCCGATCGGGTGGCCTCGGCCGGCTCCCATATCCACCATCCGCAAGTATTCTTTAAAAGACAATTGAGAGGCAAAACCATCGCCACTTGCAGCAATTTTGTAAGCAAGAGAGTTCACACCGGCGTTTGTAAATCCTATCCTGCCGCGAATGGCGGCCGCCTTTATCCTGGCTACCAATTTTTCGTGGTATTCAGTAAGAACTTTTAGTATGTATTGTTGCTTCCTTTCCATTATTGCTGCGGACGTACTTCGTATTTTTCAAATTTTTGATTCACGATTAAATAGGTGTTGGGGCCGGCAACCGGTGGGGCTGTTCCGTCCTTTTCATTTGGCCCCGCATCGGGAATATTGGTTGGAGCTGCCGGCACATTCTTTCCCTGAATATCTTTGGACAATCCGACATCGACACCAAAATCAATTGCCGGGCTTCCTTCCGGTAAATTAATATCCCATGTAGTGGGATCACCTGTGGTTGTTGTGAAAATTGTTCCCAATGTGCTCAGTTCTGTGCCACCGATCGTAAAACCTATGTCGCTTCCGGATGACATTTTGTAAATGTTGTTGGTATGGGTAACCGAAGATCCGGAAGAGAACAGATCCACACCATTTGACATTTGAATTATGTTGTTCTTAAAATTCCATAAGCCGGCCGGCATTGATCCACCGAATAATCTCGCCTCGCTTACCCGCGGGGCAGTAGTTTCTATAATTAGGTTATTGTGAAATTTAAAATTGGAATATGTATAACCTGACTGAAAATAGAAAAGCGATCCGTTGTTGATTAATTTGTTGTAGGCGATTGTAAAATTTGTACAGTTGCCGGTTATTTCACAAATGATCATGTTATCATCTATAGTATTCCACATTATAACATTATTTGTCATTGTTGTGGTAGGACTAGTGTTGTGAAATTCAACTGCACCACCATCGTAGGTATAATCGTATGAATCCGCCCAACAATCATGAAAATTGTTATGTGTGATGATATTGTTTGAAGATCGGATCACTAACGGATTGGCGCCATAATCGTCATCATTGCCGGGTTGATCACCACCTTGTGCGACTGTACCAGGTTCACCAAAAATTCCGTCCCCGTCCTTATCCTGCGGGGTATCAACAACCATCCGAAGATTGCCAACATCGCATGAATCCATTGTGTTGGTACCTCCAACAAAAAAAGCACCTATCCCTGTTTTTTCTATGTCGCAGGAAATTATCTTACAATTGTTTGTCGATCCGTCAAAGTAAAATGGGCGTTGAATTTTTGCATCAACAGTTCTATCCACATCGCTGATGGAAGGATCTGTTATCCATAAATCCCGGAAAATTACAAATGCCCGATTGTTCAAATAAAATAGAAATGTTATGGTGCTGCCAGTTCCGGTAAACTTGGGTTTTGCACCACTGCCATATGCACCAAATGTTATGGGCGCGCTTATTGTTCCACTTCTTGAAACTGTCAATGTGCCGCTGAAAGTTTCGCCCCTTTTAAATAATATAAAATCGCCTGGCTGAAAGGATCCCATATTGGATGAAACCTGCGCCAGAGTTTTCCAGGGTGTTGCCAGCTGGCCATTTGCCGTTCCTGATGCTGAGGATGGATCAACGTAATACGTTGTTGCAAAGGCGAAAACCGGCAGGCAAAAAAGGAATAAAAAAAGATAGTTTTTCATATAGTTTACTGTTTTAAATCACCGGTGATATAAATGGTTCCGTCAATCATCACATCAATTGTCGCCTTTGCCCATTGCGTTTGAATTCGCTTATATTTCAGCTTTGACTTAAATGTACCCGTGAACGTTACCTCACCACCTTCACGATAAATATCACAATGGAATCCCGGTTGCAATCCCGAAAATGAAACTGTGCATGTTTTGGTAAGTTGGAACCGTCCGCCGTTTTGCGACTGCGTTACAATAAAACTCGAGATGTCAAGTTTCTCGGGTTGTTTTGCTGCAGGAATACTGGCCAGGCCTGTCTCTACATTTTTTATTCTGGTTTCCTGCGTTGCGTTTGTTGCGACGGCATTCGATGCATCAGCTGAGGCTTTATTCAATACCTGCAATTGTGGATCTGTCAAAACGTTTTTTAAGATGTAAACTTTTTGGCCGTTAATTACCGTGGAATCAAGCTGATCCTTGGTTACCATTATGGTTCCAGCAGATTGTGCACAGCACATCGCAGAGAAAAGAATTAATGTAAGGGAAAGAATCGTTTTCATAAATGTATGTTTATTAAAATAGTTTACCAGGTTGTCAAAGCTGCTCGCACCCAAGTGTTGGTTGCAACACAGAAATAAACGAATGTTGAATCAATCGCCATAGTTCCAGTTACACCGGTATCGGATGCACTTGATGGAACAGATCCAACCTTGATTAATTTATATCGTGTATTGGATGGCGTGATGTAATAATCAGTGCCATCAAATTCGACGGCGCCAGCTGCAGGTGAGGATGTTAATGTTCCGGATGTAAGTTTAATTGGTGCATAGGCCGCAGTACCTGCAGGGAAATGCATCCAGGCAGTTGGAGACGTAACACCACCCCATCCCCAACGGCCACCGCTGTCAATTACAGCTCTTGAAGAACTTGTGTTATACAGGAAGTTTACCCGATTGGTGCCGACATCCTGTTTAAGCATAAAATCTTTATCCAGGTTGTACAAATGAATTTCCGGCGAACCACCGCTTGACGCATAAACTTTGGTTCCCCATACACCACCGGATCCGTTATAATAAAACCTATTAAGGCCATCATTATTCATGGCTGCAATATTGCCATCGAGGCCAATGATGTGCATCAAATTTGACAGCGCTTGTATTCTCGTTCCGGCAAATACTCCTGTGCTACTGGAATAACCATACCTGATGTCGTTATTTTTAAATGACATAAAAGGGAATCCGAGGTTATTCGTAAACATTGCACCTTCCATTGCCTTTTTAGTACTGTCTCCGCTGTATGCGCTTCCGGATGCGATGTGTCTGTAACCAGCAAGATCATTGTCCTGCAAAGGCATTCTATAATACAAGCTTATAACGGATTCGCTTAACCGATCTGCGGCAGAGGGAATCCAATGAATTCCGTCATTAATCGCACCCCGCACACCACAATACGCTGTGTTTTTTACTGAGTCCATTCCGATCAGGCGCAGATCACCATCTGAGTTTTGTCCGGTTGGGAGCTGACCGGAATAATCGGCAACGCCCATCACGATCGTTTGAGTTCTTATGGAATCGATCAATCCCTGGTTGCGCAGGGAATCATACATTTTAATCCAGCCATTGTAATACCTGGTAACGTTAAGGCCTGCACCACCTTCGCCCTGGCCCCAAATAAAAAGATCGGGTTTGTAAAAATTTGCCGCGATCATTCTGTTTTTCATTTCAACATAACAAACAGCTGTATCCGCACGCTCCCCATCTTTACCACACCATTTTTGCAGAGGAGCACCACCCATCCATTGGACAACCATTCGCACACTTCGGCCTGTACGTTGGTGAAGTTTTTTGCCTATCTGGTGAATAAAATTTGCACCGGCGGTACCCTGCCATGGGAATGATCCGATCTTGGCATTTCTCCACGTAAGTGTTGCAGAATCAAATACGGCAAAGCCTGGTGTACTTGTGGTATCATACCTAAGTCCATCCGGTTGCAAATAACCAGGAGAAGCTATATTGGACTGTCCAGTAACAAGGATCGTTAACATCCTGCCGCGAGAAATGATCTTGTCAACATTATCCCACCATAGACCGCCAAGTGTATCCTTTGGCGACCAACCTTTTCCCTGAGCATAGTAGCGAAGTGGGTACGATGATAAGAAATTCGTTGTCGTATCTGCCCAAAATTTAGTTGTGTCAGTTGGTGCAGTACCAGAGAAAATGATCATAGGTCCTCCCCCGAAACCTCCACCAGCTGTTGCAACAAGCGGGCTGCCTGGTGTACCAGCACCAGTTACAGTTACTCCATCAACAGATATTTGAATGACAGGATTAGCGGGATCTGTATTATCCGTATTTAGACCACTAACTGAGTTAACGCTACCGCCTCCAGGTGAGGTACCAGTAATACCGACCAATGTATCGCATCTGCCTGCACGATCGCACCAGGCAACATGGGTACTATCAATTTGTTCCATTGAAACGTAGGCCGTGCTGTCAATAACCGGAGTTACCGGTATTTCGACTTCAAATTCAACACCTGACTTGCTGAAATAAATTTTATTAATTATTCCATCCTTGGAATAGATAGAGTCAATTTTAGACGAATCACTTGTTGCAAGAGTTTTTATGGCATCAATTACTTTGGTTAATGCAGTTCTCAATTTTGCAGGTGTAATTTTCTGCGTGTTATTGTTCACGATAACAGAATCCACGTAAGCCTGCGCGGCCTGTGTGGTCTGCCCTTTTGATGCGAGCGTTCCAAAGAGAACTGTAAAAATGAAAATTATTTTTTTCATGGGTCGGTTATATGTTTATGTTAAAATCAAATCCGTCATCGAAGCCGTTATCAAATCCGCCGGCGACATAAGGCCGTTGTCCAGTGCTGTCACTTGTGTGGGTTTCATCGCTGTCCCAATCATTCCAAATTGAAAGTTTTACTGCAAAGCCGGCAGCGTTCCAACCAACCAGTATTGATGTGTCAAATTCCGCGGTATCTGCATCCTCCGGTAGTTCTACGGTCTGCAACACATCAGCGTCGTCACGATAATAAACCGTGTATTTGTAATGGACAGCGCCATAAATGATACTATCAAGTGCGTCCAGGGAAACTGTTGAACCTTCAATACTTCCATTAATGATAGCAATCAGCGGATCCGGGGTTGCTGGTGTTCCGCCTTTATACAGCAGTACACTTTTTGCACGGTTTAAAATTTCAACGGTATATGCTTTTTGACCTTCCTTGGTCGTACCCGTACTAAATGATGGTGATATGTAAGCATACACGCATTCTGAGCCTACCTGGTAAAAAAATCCGGCAAAACAAGTACTGTCCTGGATTAAAGCTATTACCGGCTTATTCAGTAATTCTTTAATGGTATCATGCTCCTGGTCATAACTACCAGGTATCACTACTGTCAGATTATTTTCAAACTTTTGGAAACCGATTTCACCGGAGGATTTTGCATTATAAAAGTTTTTCTCCGGAGCCAGGCTGCATTCAATAAATCCCTTTCCAGGTAAAAATTCATGGTCTTCATTAATAACTACTGCGTCTCCAAAATTCACGTAGGGCCCAGGACTTTTTATTCCGCCTTCAGCAAACCATTCAACCAGGGCAATCAATACTTTATCGGCGACGCCGCTATTAGTATTTCTTGGTTTCTTTAAATTGATCAGTTCGCCCATGGTTTAAATAAAAGTGCCATCAGCTGGCGGTATTTTAATATCAATGGTGTTATGAAAATCAAAATCAAATGGCAGGTAATAACCGTAGTAATTTGTAAATAGTTTGCCCGTTGGCGTTATTTGCGTTGTCCATCGAAATTCTTTGAACGGACGATCGCAAATTTCCTCGACATCTTTTCCGTAATGATCCTGCCAGATCTTTTTCAATAGGTCATTGAGAATTCCTTCAGCACGGCTGTAAGCTCTGAGCATATCCGAAAATGTATTCTCTGCATAATCGATCACCATCATGCTACCCTTTGGTCTTTGCCTTATATCGTATACAGTTTCGCTGGAAAGATTTCTTTCATAGAGTTCGATGCATAAACAAGTTTTTCCAAGCGTCAATCCGCCGAGACCTTCAATAATTTCATTGTTTCCGAGGCAGGTAAACTTCCTATGCTGGGCATCACCCTGGCCATTCTCCGTGTAAGGATCATGTAGCAATAGCGTGTGTCTCACAGCCAATTGCCGGAAATAATCGACGTATAGGTTAATGTTATCCATTTCGTTGCTTTTCCATTTCTGCGATCTGCCGATCGATTTCTATTTTTTGCAGTTTCATTTCCTGCATGAATTCCTTTAAAAGTGTAATGCGCACCTCATTTCTTAACCCATTCTTTGGCCCTGCAGCATTGTGTATGCAATTAGTGATCACCATCAGGTCTGGTTCATCGTTCTGTGTTTGTGGCCCGTCAAAAACTTCAGGAAAATATTTTGGCAGCTGCTCCCTGCACCCGGAATACCATAAGTAGATTGTATACAGCTCCAGTGCTGATAGTTTTTTAAACTGCGGATATAATTTTTCGGATTTATAAAAGATCCAGGAACCATTCCAGCGATGTTTGCGCAGGTAACGCTTTTTGCCTGGCCTGTACAACACTGCAGCCAGGTTGGCCAGTGATTCGCCATTGGGATTAGCTTTAAACTCATTGAAGTACATTTCCGTGTCTTCAAATTCGCCAACAGTAAGATCATTGAAATCGTCAGCTGGCCCGGATACCTTTGCTATAAACGTTTTCCAGCTGAATGGCAGCCACAATTTTTTGTATGGCTGTTTGGTCAGGTTGTTTTCTGTTGTAAGAAAATCGACGGTTGGAGCACCATTTAGAGTAGCATCTTCCGCATCGAGCCGATTGACAATATTTTTTACCTTTTTGCCACACACAGAATGAAGTAAAGTCAGAAACATGCATGCTTTTGCCTGGGCCTGGTCTTCAAACTCCCGAAGAAAAACGCTTGCTACCAGGTGAAGCTGCTTTAACGAGAGATCGTTCCACTCCGAAGGGAACTGGAAGGTCTTTGAAAGTGTGCCGGCTTGATGGAGGTTTAATTCAATCACGGGACTAAAGTAGAATCAGTGCGCCGTGGCAAAAAGGACAACTTAAAACGAAAAAATCCCGGTAGAAACCGGGATGGCAACAGCCGATAAACCAGCAAAAAAACTATCGTTATGCTTCGTTTGAACTAATCGAGCCGGTAGATTCCAGGAAATATTGTTTAACTGAGCCTGGAATTCCCGTTTGGTATTCCGGGCGCCTGGCTTCCAGCAATCGGTCTTTTATAATACGCACGATGTTGTATTGGTTACTCTGGTTGCCACCGGCAACGTGGTAATAAAAATCATCCTCTCCAATGTAGATACCTACATGGTAACCTCCTGGTCGTTTGAAAACAAGCGTATCGCCAAGCATTGGAACTTCAATATGCTCACCAAAATTTAGAAATGATTTTGCACGTAACCTCGCATAGCTAAGGAAAGGAACCTTCTTACCAGATCTGATGGCGATGGCACAATGAGCAACAGCGCACCAGGCTATTTCGTCCCTGGTATAAATATCACCAACGCCGGCTTCCTCAGCCAGTGCCAGGATCTCGGGGTTTGTTTTTGGCCCCGGCCACTCCACTGTATCGAGCTTGCCGATCTCAATGGCAGCTTTTACCATTTTTGGGAGGTTGGGTACAGAGGCAAGCCAGTTATATTTAGCTGAGATTTGCATAGGGATGGATTTAACGTTTAGATTTAATTTGAAAAAGCACTTGTGCTTTATAAAAAAACTGTTCGTTCATGAGTCCTCCGCCAATTACGTATATGCGTTCAGGTTTGTTTGCCTTTCTTTTGAATTGCGCTGCTATGTTTGCACCGAAATACCTGAACGGGATTGTTTGATTTCCCATTGCTTCCAGGCCCCAATAGTATTTGTTGTAGTTTTTTACCAGGAGATTATTAGTGGTAGTCCGGTTATAAATTTCCCAGGAAAAGGATCTGTTTGAAATAAGGTTGTCTTTGATATCGTCAACCACAACAGCATAGCCGAGGGTGTCTTTTCCCTTTATAAACCGGAGTGTGTCTTCGTATGAAGTTATCGATTCTTCATTGGCAAAATAGTCAGAAGGTTTTTTAGGTATAACCCACTCAGTAGGATTGGTGAATATAAAATCGCTTCCGGAAGCTTCCGGCACGGTCATAGTTATTTTTGATTTTGCTGGTTGCGTAAAGTTGTTAACGGGAAATTTTGGTTTAGGAACGTAAGCCGATTCCTTTTGTTGAACGGGAACAGGCACATACTTGTCAACAGTTCCCTTGCTAGTGTCAGTTGTCGTTATAGTTTTTACGATCTCCGGACACGGATCAGGATTTTTTTTCAAGTAGAGATAACCCGATAACAATGCAAAAATGATGGTTGTTGCTATAAAGATGTTGCGTTGCGTTTTCATACTGGTATAGAATTAAATTAGCTGTTTATAAAATGCAATGGCTACCAGGAAAACTACTGTTAGCAGTACCAGTAGCCATTGCCAATCTTCTTTATGAAAGCGAATTCTCACGATGCCTTCCTCAATACCTCCATTGTAACCGGGTTCCTTTGACCAGCGCGGATCTGTTTTGTCACGACATCATCATTTGTAAATATTCCGAGTAAAGCAAGGCCGATTGCATTCATCCAAATATTCCAGGTGACCGGCGCACCGCTTACCAGGTATGGTAGCACAATTGCTAAAACGTTTCCTCCTAAACCAATCAATGTTGTTCTCCAGTTTGTTTTGAACTTATTGAACAGATCCACTGCGTGTTGGTTATCCGATGCAGTAAAGCCCATGATGACCGCGAGAAACGCCTGCATAATCGCGTAACCGTTTATATGTCCCTGCACCATTTGTGTAGAAAAAAGAATTGCGGCCGCTAACACAGCTCCAGCGACATTCGTGTACCAACTGATTTGTTTTTTCATGATAAATTGTTTTGATATTAAAAATTAGGGTTGCGAATTTGCTGTCATGTTATTATAGTAATCACAATTGATTCGGATCACAACATCATTTTGTATCCAGGTTTTTATAAGTTCCTGCTGTGAAAACGGCAATTCCCTGGAAAGCTTCATTAACGTATCGTATCGCTTAAGGTTTGTATCAATCTTGTGTTCGTCAATTGTATTGCCGGAAATAAAAAGGCTTGTGCTACCTAAAAAAATGATGATTAATATTTTTTTCATAGACGGACTTTTAAGCTGTCAACTTTTTGTGTGGTTTCAAATTGTTTTTTTAATAATTCATGAAGAACTTTTTCATTTGCTTTGTTTGTTTCTATAAGCCAGTTTATTAGAATGGCGTTAAGTGATACAGACACTACAAGAATCCATCTGAATGTTGACCTTCTTTGCGGCGGCTTTATCAATCCCAGCTCGTTCAGCTCCTGTTCGGTTTCGTGTATCATTATTTTTCATGGTTTACAGTGGTCTTGCTTTTTTGTATAACATACTGGCGCCTGCGTATATAGTTGCCGTGTTGCTTGTAACCGTTGCTGCTTGTAACGTTACGCTTCCGGGTGTTGCACCGTTGACTATTGTTACATGCATTGAAAATGGAACTACCAGGGCAATGTTCGTAGAGAATGCAGATCCCAGTGTTCCAATTGCTGAGACCTGGTATGCCAACCTGGTAGTAATTGCATTACTGCTTGTTTCGACGAAACCTGTAGCTGTGCAACCACTGGGACCGTTGATCGCGATTTTTAACCCGGTTGAGCTTACGGCTTTGCTGGCCAAACCATAGACATCAACAACAAAGCTTTCATTGGCACCAATTGCAAAACTCAAGTTGGTATTTACTGCCGTTACACTACTGGTTGTAAAATCCGAAGCCAGGTATCGAGCGCCATTACTAAGTGTATCTACTTTTCCATTCCAGGAGGCAGCAGAGGATATTCTAGCATCTGCAAGTGTACCAGATGTTATTTCACTTGCTGCGTGATTATGCGAAAGTGCAGCATACAATCCTGCATGGTTTCCCCATCCATAGGCGGTATTCCAGTTTGAAATATTTGTTCCGGAGATACCGTTAGCAGCATGTGCAACAAAAATGGGATCTGATTCGGTGAACGATGTTAGGTAACCAGCTGATGCATGGTTTCCCCATCCATAGGCCGTGTTCCAGTTTGAAATATTTGTTCCGGAGATACCATGAGCTACATGTGCAATAAAAATGGGATCAGCTTCCGTGAACGAAGTCAGGTAGCCCGCGGAAGCATGATTACCCCATCCAAAGGCTGTGCTCCAATTGGAAATATTTGTTCCGGTTATTGCAAATGAAGGATGCGCAACAAAAATGGGATCTGCTTCGGTAAATGAAGTCAGGTAACCAGCAGATGCATGATTGCCCCATCCATAGGCCGTGTTCCAATTTGAAATATTTGTTCCGGATATCCCATGAGCTGCATGTGCACCGAAAACCGGATCTGATTCGGTTTCGATCTTACTAGCTATTTGACCTGAAAAAAGTTGAATTACTTTTTTATTGTACTGCTCCTTACCGATCATTTTTACTGTCAGTAGGGAATCCAGGTATGCTAAGGTTATTTGCGCCTTTCCGCAAATGGGCAGTAAAAAAATTAATATCGTAAATAGATTTCTCATTAAATAAATCCGAATGCACCGCTTTCGTGATCGTTGCTGCTTTCATATTCGTCACAGTTGTTTGTCGTGGCAAATCCGATCCAGCTGGGGAATGCGGCTTTATTTTTTAATAGGTATGCGTGTGCGTTATCGAGCCAGTTTCTTCCTGAGTCGGTGCAATTGGTGATAAATGAAGTATACTGCTTATCTGAAATGCCGGCACGCTTGTTATCATTATCATTCGTTCCTGTTGAAAATTCAGCCGGTATTGTAAGTCCGTTGCTATCTATGCGAACATTGAGAACAGGAACAGAAAATGCAACGGTGAAATTTGCGATCGCTTTTTTTAGTTTGAATAAAAGTTCCTTTTCTTCATCAACCAGATCCGGTTCCAATTCCTGCAGCTCATCCCTTAACTCTTCATAAAGCTCATCGCCCAGGAACTTGCGAATGTTATGTTCTTGCACGTCTTGCATTCTTGAGCGCATGCACCAGTAATTGCGATATGGTGTCGCCGACGGAAATAGTTCCTGGAATTCGGAACCGGTTTTTATAAAAAGGCTGCGGTAATTTTTAAATGTGTCGGAGTTGGTCCAATCCTCGTAATTCTGCATGTGCTCTTCCAGGTATTGTATGAGCAGCTCCAGTGATTTTTCGCCTTCCAGCAGATTGGCTTCCTTAAACTTCGTTCTTTGTTCCTGGTAAGCGACCTTGTTGGTATTGCTTTCCTGACGTTGCATTCCCGCATCACTGAATGCAACGTCAGCTTTGTCTGCATGCAAATAACAAAACAGTGGCCCTATTGCTGAGTAACAAAAGTCTAAAAGATCATCATAGGTTTCCGGCAATGGATATTCATCTGTTTGTGCTGTCAGTGCCAGGTCAAGTGAATTGTACATACCTCTGCCCAGGATAGGAATGATAAATGTTTCTTCGACCGTACGCAAAGTTGGTTTTGCATAAACATAATTGATCGTGCCGATCTTGGCATATTTTTGAAGGGTATCGAAATCTCTGATCAGCATTATGACAATTTTTTTTCTGTTCCAGTATTTTTATCCAACGTTGTAAGCACTGTATCACGAATCCGGAAAACTATATCGCTTTCCCATCCATTATAATCGCGTGCCAGGTAAAAAGGCTCCAGTAATACCTGCCTTTCCAAATTCAAATTGGCGTTATAGATCAGTTGAGCTTCCCGCTGATCAGATCCACCGGTACGTTGCTGGCCGGTGCCAATGGTACCAGCTCCTATCAATGTCGGATGTAAACCTTGTGCGGTGAGAATCTGCACATCAGCAGCTGACGTTATAATCAGTTCCTTATCGATGTTAATTTTATCATCGATCGCTGTTATTTTAATTCTTCCATATTCCGTTTTATCGTGGGTTTCAACATCAAAAAAAGAAACCAGCGTGGCGAATGAATTTTTTTCTCCCTGCAGGTAGTCATTAATTTCTTTCAGTAGATCTTTCCGGCATTTGGCTTTCTTTTTTTCATCGAAACCATTCCAAACCTTTGTACCATACTTCATTTCGAAATAGGTGTAAGGAATTTCGATATGATATTTCAGGCGAAAAGCTTTATTGTAAAGTGTTTTTAACAGTGATGGAATTTTTGCAGATATCTCAACCCATCCAGCCATTCTTGCACCGTCCCATGTGGCAACCTGGTAGTAAGTTTTGTTTACGGATGGATAGTTTACCGGGAGAATAGCAGATTTGTTCCCTTCTTTTTCTTTGAGCTTTTCAGCAATTTTTTTCAGACTGTTAACCGGATCGTACATGTCAATACAATCCACAGCAATAAAATATTTGTCGTCTGGCTTTTCCGGTAATGTTGAATTTTCAATCAATCCCTGTGGTCTTTTTTCCGGATCGTATTTCGCGTATTGATCCGCAGTTGCCCCCCAAAGCTTTGAAACATACACGGTATCAATAATTCCTTCATCATTAACCTGCTTAAATCTGCAGTCAGCGCTTTCCTGGTGAACAAATCCGATAATTTTTTTAGCGTCCTTGCTAAGTATTACCTCAGGAAAACAGTTAGCAAACCATACCCAGTCCTGGAAATACTCCATAAGGAATCGGAACATGGATCTTTTCTCGAGAAATTCATAAATCGCCTTGTGCTGAGCACGATCAAGCGGAGTGAAGATTTCACTACCATCGTCTTTAACGCCGGTTATTTTACCTGGAACAATTCCGGCACCGTAAAGTGCCCTGGCTTTCCAATCAAGGCCTGCACGGGCAATACCACAGGTAGCCATTTGCCTTTCGATATTTTGAGGGAACCGATTATCTTCTCCCCAATAAGCAACTTTTAAAAGAGTCTGCTGTTGTTTCACCTGAGGTGCAGTACCACTTCGTCCGGTGTCCGGTGTAGTCACGAATTGACCTGCAGAGCTATTTCCTTTGGAAAAATAAACAACGGCGTTGTGGCCTTCTAAAACCGCAATAGAGCCATCCATATGTATAGCGTCAGTACTCATGCAACTTTTTGTTTATTGATTTCAAAAATTAATATGGGATGGATCTTACGAATCTTCCCATTGTTAAGCTCTACATTAATGGTAAAGTGAAAATTGTGCTCGGCACTTTTGATAATTCCTGTTGAGGAGTTCGTAGCCCCTCCGGACTTTTCAATTGTGGCACGCCTGGCTATTCGGCATTTCTTTAAATGCAGGACACTGCCGCCCGTATTTTTAACCAGGTCGGCCGTAAGTACTTTTATTTCGCACCAGTCTCCGGAGCGAATTACTTCCATAACGTCTTTAAGAGTGAGCACGGACATAGTGCTAAAGTAGAATCACCGCCCGGAGGCAAAAAGGACAAAAAAAATGGGGGCATTTACTGGTACCAGGCTACGACGTAATCAGCAAAAAAATCAACCATATCTTCAAACAAGTGGTTATTACTGGCGAAGTGCCAGCCAAAGTTGTCGGTAAGCCATAGCTGGCCGCAATTGTATTCTCCAGGCTGTTTACCGGGAGGGTTTATAAGTGTGAGAAAAAACAGTGATTTGCTGGCGCCACCGGACACTGGGGAGAAAAAGCCATTGTATTCCTGGCCATGGTAAGTTAACCTGATGGGAATTTTATCATCCGACATGACGGCTTAGAATTAAGCCACCAATATAAATTTTTCTTTGCTACTTTCTTTTTGCGAGTGACCAGGAGGGAGCGAGCAAAAAGAAAGTAGTCCCGGGATCGGGACCACCTGGCAGACAATCACAATATACCATCATCAGCAAAACTGAAATACTGATCCGTATCAGTCAATATCACATGGTCAATGATATTTATATCAAGGTAAGCCGCGGCATTTTTTATTTTTTGGGTTATTTCTTCGTCTGCTCTGCTTGGTATTAAATTGCCGCTAGGGTGGTTATGGCTTACTGCTATTGCTGTGCAGTGAGCAAGTAAAGCAGCTTTTAAAATAAGGCGGGGATCGGCGACTGTTCCCGTTATACCTCCCATTGATGCGATGTAATAACCGGTAATACAATTATTACGATTTAGGAATAACACATAAAAGAACTCTTGAAAATTGTTGCCTTCCCTATCATGTATTTTTTTGAATACGGCGTGGAGGTCTTTACTGCGTTGGATTTTTTCTGTGTGGATATTTAACCCCGTTGAAATTTCAACGAGGTTAAATTTTTTCATCAGCTGTAAATTTTCCATTCTACACAGATTTAATAGGTGAAACTTGCAGGTTGCTGAATACAAAAGCAAGGGGGAAAAATGTTTCTTCCTTCTCTCCTTCTTTTGGCTCTTCATTTTGTTTTAGTGGTTTTGGTTCACCCCAAAGCAAAAGCGCTTTTTCTCCACGTTTAACCTGGAATCCATCATCTTTCCAGCGTTTGTAACTTTTCAATGTTGTGTGTCCTAGTTCAGCGTAGTAAGTAGTTAAACCCGTGTTTACGCTATCGATCGCACCTTCTTTAACCAGCATTTTAAAACCTGCAGAAAGTGCTTTTAATTCTTCTCTTTTTTGTTTGATCTGTTGATTCATTGTATTAGGCTTTTGAATTGAATAAAATAAAATCGGCTGCATTCATTCCTACATTGTAGGGATTTCCGAGGCTGCCGCTGTTTTTGGTGTAATAATGATTGAATAGGGAAATGGAAAAGTATTTTTCCAGTTGGAGTTGTTGTAAAAATTGCTTGCAGCAAGCAATGCATTTTTGCTTTTGATTCATTGTTCCAGTCTTTTGAATTTGAAAAATAAAAACCCTGTCCGCAGGATGCAGACAGGGTAAGGGAATTACCAAATTAATTTTGGCTCAATTGTTTTGATCTTCTCCCTGATCTTTCCTTTTAAAAAGTCGATCACTTCCCCGATAATTTCAGGATGAGAGGTTGTAAAATCGGTGCGCATATCATCCCGCAATGTCAGGCGGGATGATTCACCATCATTTTTAATTACAAACTCATTCAGCTTTGTAAGACTTTCCTGCAGTTTGTTGTAATCTCCCTGAATTTTAAACAGCTGGTTTAAACGTTGGATGCGATCATCCAGTGGAGGCAGGTCACCCGTTTCCACTTTCGTGAATGGTGCTACAATTTTTGGTTGGGGAATTGGTTGGAGGTTTCCGGCTGGTTTGGATGTTGCCGGTGTGGTAGCCTTTGAGGCTACGCCATTTGATTTATTCATGATAATTCTGCAAGTTTTGAACAGGTTGCGCCCCTGTTTTAATAATACTCTAATATACTACAAATCACAACGTTATGCAAGTTTTTAGGGATGTATTTATACACATTTTCCAGTTTTTTTTGTGCATATTTCATGAAAATCAGACAGTTAATTTTTCAATTTTTTTAAAAATTGAAAATCACAGTTGGAAACCGCCGCCCGCACTATAACGTTTTGGCGAACGCCAAGCCTTTTTATTAGGCGTATATGTGGCGCACCATATGGCGCCACAAATAGCACTACCTGCCGTACCACCTGTACCGCTACGATGCGCATACAGGCGCAGAGCGCCTCCCTATGTCTGGATGCACCAGCAACTCCCCTAGACATAGAAAACGCCGCTGTATGCCTACAGCGGCGACCTTTAATGTTGTTGCAAATGTGTTAGGGATTGGAAGCAAGTACCGTGTACTGCGGAAAGCCCGGGCCGCAGGCAACACGCTAAGTATTCGTAAAGATCATATTACCTCTTCGTTCCTGTATTGTATAATTTAATCCACTCTCCAGCATTCCATAGAACATCATATCAGCAGCATCACTATAGTGCGTACTTTCCTCAGCTGGGAACTTTTCATCATGTTCTGACTTCTTGCTCTTACCAAACCCATCACGTCTTTGTTCAGCTTCAGCCAGGCCAATGCTCAGTATTAGATTCCTGCAGTTCTCACGATTAAATCTCACAACACGCGAATATTTTTCGTCTTCCTGGAAGAGATGGCCATACATGTTATACTTCGACTCATGTGATGGAGCTTTGCCGATGTACATCCTAAACACGAACCATCCTGCATCAGTTAGAATTGATTCTACTTCTTGCCATTTCTCCATTTCATTTTCACCACCGACAGCCGTATGATCATACCAGTAGTAAACAGTCTTTTCCTTATGGTGCCTATAGTATTCAATAAATTTCTTCAGCGCTTCTTTTAATTTCCCTGGATAAAGTGCATGTATTGCATTGAGAACTCTTATTTCGCTACCGGTGTCCTGGGCAACAACTACCGGATGGATCCTTCGATTATAATCTAAGGCAATATGCAATGCTGCATTAGTATCGATATCACCATCTTTTCTACAGTCCTCACACTGTAGAAGATCGTCGATATCACGGCTATCGAAATAACTTTCGTTTTCTCTAAAGTAACCATGATGGTCTTCATCAAAGTCCGGGTAGAATCCATCCTGCAGTCTCAACGGTCGAATATTGAGGATCTGCGTGTCAAACTGAAACGGCGTGCTATCTCTCAATTGATCTTTAATGTAATCTAACCCCAACGCATGTATGTTATCAATTGTTGAAGCTTCGTGGTAATACATAAGGCCTCGACGAATATCATTTAATTCCTGGTTGATAACTGTAAGTTGTTTTTCAATCTCTTTCTTTCCTGCAGCATTAGCAACCTTATGCATTTGTTTGAGCTTATAAACTATCACCTGCAGTTTCCAGATATCATTAACTTTCTGCCGGTCCATCGAATTAACCCGGTCCATAATCCACCGACCGGCTGTACCCACGGGCATGTCTGTGATCAGCGTGACGCCATGGTGATTGGGATTGTTTTTAAAAGCAGGAATGATCCCTCGATTTGCCGGCACCAGCTCAGTTCTGAATTTTTCTTCGTTCAGAAGCTTTGCCTCATCTCCACTAATTGAATCAATGCTAATTCCATTGGAGGATCCTACTCGTTCCTGGCTGATAATTTGAAACACCGAACCGTTCCACCAGGAGATGAAATATTTATATTCTGTCACCGGTGCATACGGACCTTTCCAATTCCATTGTTTAATCCATTTTTCCGAAGGACGTGATCCTACCAGGTAGTGAATACCGAATTTGTAACCGAACATTTCCCAACCACGCATTAACTCAGTAAGGGTTCTTGTGAACGCCTGGGTAAAGGTCGCAGCAATGATCACGTGTTTGCCCCGAGGCATTGACCCGGCATAATTCGTAGATGTCTTCTTAGCAAGTACGCCGGCGGTCTTACCGGTTCCCCTACCAGCAACAAATGTTTCACTGGGAGCATCGATCAGAAAACTACGCAGCTGAGGTTTATTAAAGTGTTTTTGTACTGTCTCCATTTTGCATATTGATAAATTCAATTTCCTGGAACATATCTATTTTGATTTTTACATTCCGTTTTTCATTGATCACACGAAGCACTTCATTCATATCCGGTAAATCCGGAGCGCCAAGCCACAACGGATTGAAAGTTGCATCGATAATATGAGGCTGAAAGTCTTCGCCGGCTACCTGGTCTTCGTCCGGCAACATTGCATACAGATCCTTAATCACTTTACTTAATCGCTCCACTGCTCTAAAATCATTGGACTCTGCAGCTTTATTCCGGTAGATCTTGTTAATCTCGATTTCATTATTTAATTCAAATCTCTTATTAACCTGTATAACGGAAACGAATAGTTCTTTGCTGCACCTGATATCCTCGTAGGCCTGCGATTGACTTCGTTTATACAAATTTTTATTGGTGAGCTGAGCAACAATGGTGGCAGTTGGTTTGCCGGCGGCCATCTGGTCATAAATAAACTGGTAGATTTTTAATTTCTCCTCCTGCTTAGCTGTTAACTTCATTTCATCAGGATCGAGCCTGTTACTAATGTATTGCTCAAGGATCTGCACATCCCTGGTAACTTCCGCTAATACTTCAGCGCCGGCACGAACAGACTCAGCCCGGGCTATAAGTTTCTGTTGTAGTTTATCCTGGTCACTCATTTGTCGTTCCATTTAATTTTTGATTCTTTAAACATTTCCCTGGCCATGGATTGTGCCGGCACGGATCCCGCATTTGCAACTTTTATTATTGACACACGAAGTTTGTATTCGGTTTCCAATCTGGCGGCCATTATAGCATTATAGCATTCAGTTCCTTCAGCCATGCATGCATCAACAAAATCAGAAACGTTTGCTTCCAGGGCTACAGCTATTTCCTTTGGTGAGTACAGGGCTGCTGCCAGGTCTTTTGCAATTTTCCAATCCTCTGCATTTAACTCAGATAAAGATTTCGGCATTGTCAATTAATTTTTGCATCGTTGAAATATGAAAGTCTGCCAGATCCCTGTTAGTGGAAACAACGCCACATTCTATCCTGGGATTACTGGTCAGATTTGCGGAGGTGATAATTGAAATGCTGGCTGTAGGGCCCCGCAGTATAAAAACTTTTGCATGAACTTTAGCCATTCCGATTTTGTTAACGTTCATGCTGGCCAGCTGAACTACCTCAGGGATCCTCACCGGTGCCCGATAATCCAGGAGCATATGTACCGATGCGATTTCTCCACGGTCCTGCGCCATGATGATCTGTCGCACGGCCAGTTCCCTGAGCGCATAAGTAGAAATGAATAGTTCGGCCGGTTTATGTCGCTTGAGAAGTTCCATTATCATGTCGTGCATGCTCCAGTCTCCATCACTCCAGTAATGCACGGATTTATTTTCCGCAATGCGATAGAGTAAACTTTTAAGTTTACCAGGACTTTTGCAAATCACAAAATCCTCGTGTTCATCGAGGGAATACAAAAGTTCAGGATCTTCTGTTTCCATAGGTGCTATTGATTTCGTTGCAAAGAGAGCCATCGTTCAGAGAGTATTTTTATTTTTTGTTCCAGGATCTGCTTTTTTATTACCCGACCAGGTGTTTTTTCTTTTCCGTTTATTTTACTAAGATTTTTCCTGGCATTGTTAAGTTCCTTGTTCACTAAAATATCAGGAATGTCATCATAGCTATTTTGCGCCGTTATTTCGGCATCTTCCAGCTGGCCATAAAGTTTAACGTTATCTGCTTCATCGTACAATTTTGAAGCTTCCTGGTAGCCACGAACTACATCGAGGCAAAGCTGCCTTCTTGCAGCGACCAGGTCGGGCCTGTTTGGATTGTCGTACATATCTGAGGGAACCATATAAAAAACAACAGCCCTGTCGTTCATCACTTTTTTATAGCTAGTCTTGGCTTTGTCCAGGCATAATTGGTGTAGTTCCGGGTTTGCATTCGTTACCAGGCTTTGGATTGCCTGCGCAGTTTGCAAAATTTCGGCAACCTGTGTTTCCGCATCCGTTTTTTTTTTGATGACTGGTGGATTAACTGGCTCCGGTTTTCTGTTAAGTTCTTCGAAGATTTTTAGCATTTCTTCCTGGAGTCGCCAGTTATTGTTGAGCGAAAAACCGGCCGCAAAAGTAGTGTGCAACTGTTTATCCTTACTTACCAGGGCGAACAGAGCTACCCCCATATTGTAATTCCGTTTTCCGTTAAGCCAGGATCGAACTGTTTCTATCATGAAACAATGTTACAAACTGGCGAACGCCAGAGAAAGGACAATGAAAATAAGGTTAAAGCATATTCTGCATGTAACTGTATTCAGGTTGATGCCTGAACCATTCGATCATGTGATCTAAGCAGATCTCAATGGACATATGCTGAAATTCGTCTGCATTGAGCACAAAATATCGAAATCCCAAATGATTTCTATGCCAAATATTCGGTGTTGTATTATCGAAAAAACCAATTTTTACTATTATTCTGGGATCAAGTAAATGGACAATAAACGGGCCTTTGCTTTTAGTGTTTTGTGGATCGGAAAAAAGATAACGAGGATAGTTACGTGCCATAACAAGTTTACAAGTTTTTAACCAGGGTGTGCTCCTGTTTTTGTTGCATCAAATATACGAAAAAGATTCCTCACTCTCGCAAGGAATCTTTTGGTTGTATAAGGGTTGGGGTTTAGTCTGCCAATACTTCGGGGCCATTAGGACCAGCGTAAAGCTGTATAAATGGATTCTGCCATTTAAACGTTACGATGTATCCTTTCATACCATCCTTTGTTGTACCGGTTTGCCACTCAGTTTCCATGTACGCTTTGGTGCAATCGCAACCGAGCTGGTACCAGATGTTGGCCTGACACTCACTGTCCTTAAACAGGAGAATAAGCGGAACATTTAGCATGCTTGCTATTTGCTCGTGTACTTGTTCATAGCTACCAGCAACAACAAATTTTGCTGCAAGATCCAGTTTATTGAAACCGAGATCGCCGATTGTCTTACCTGTGAAATCATTTTTCTCAGGTGCAGCGACAACCTTTGCAAATCCGCGGCCGACCAGGAACTCATGATCCTCGATGATCTTTATTCCCTGTCCCATCGGATCTCCGTCAACCGGAGCCGGTGGACATTTTATTCCGTCCTCAGCAAAATCAGCTTCGGGTGCTACCAGGAAGTAATCGGATATCCCACTGGTGGTATTTATTGGCGTCTTGAGATTGATATAAGGTTTTGCCATTTTTTTATTTTGATAGGGTTAGTGATTCAAAAATTAATTCGTCTTTATTAGTTACAAAAAGGAACTAAGACTGGGCTGTAGGTACCGCCGCAATAACAGGTTTCAGCACCTTCTGGCCCTTTATATCCAAAACCTTTTTCGCAACATCAACGGAAGCGGTTTTTGCTTCATGCCTTTTTGGATCACCAGGCAAAACGAAAGACGGTTTTAGCCACTGGTAAGTTTTACCCTCCACATCAATCGTCCCGAGTTCACCACCCTTTGCAGCTTCAGTGTTGCCAGCAGATGCAATAACCCCATTTAAATCCTCGATTGCTTTGTTCTTTTCATCGAGTTGCGATTGCAGAGCCGTGATTTTTTCTTCACAGCCGGCGTGTGCTGTTTTCGCGTCTGCAGCTTCTTTTTTCAGATTGGCATTTTCCTCTTCCAGTTTATCAACAGCGGTTTGGATTTCTTCAGGTGACATGTTTTTTAACTTCATAAAATGTTATTTGTTGTATTTATAATACAGGTTATAGAATGGGTTTACTTGGTTGCCTGGCTCTTTAGTTTCGTAATCGAATACCATCGCATACTCGGGACATTATCATCGTCCACGCCTTTTACCCGGATGTAGATCTGGTTATTGACTGCAACTGCTGTGAACGTCGCCCCTCCCGCTGCGGTGTGTGCAAGAATAGCATCTCTGGTTATTGGTATCAATTCTACTATTGTTCCAACGGTGAGCGTTCCCCTGCGTTTATTAAACCTGAACCCGATCTTACCGGTTACACTATAGGACGTATCCTTCGCATAGCCGATAACGTCAACTTCAACCATGCCTGTCTGGTTCGTTGACAGCTTTATGCTGTCGATATACGTCAGCGTACTGTCTGTTGTAGTAACTACTTTAGCCACGTTCTCCTGGCCATTGCGGCTGGAATAATACGTGGTGGTGGTTTGTGCCTTAGCACCAACCAATAAAAAGATTGAAAGAATCAAAGTGCCGATTAACTTTTTCATGTATTTGCTTTTTAGATTTTGAATGTTGTTGTTTTGTTTTACTACAGTTGCATTTTACCGATACACAATTACAGGGATACCAGGTCGTTCACGAACAACAGCTTCGGTTGTACGAAACCAATACCTGTCCACCAGTCACCAAACATTTTAACGTAGCGTTCTGCGCTTTCGATTTTGTAAGCCTGGGCATTTTCAAAACCTTTTACACCCATGATCGCATTTGGCTTAGGTGTAGCCCACATACCGTTATCACCTTCCATGCTTGGGCGACCTATTACACTTACATTCGGATAATTTTTTAATCTCCTCATGTCAGTTACCTGCGCATAATTGATGTTGTATTTTTTCTGCATTCCCTCAACAAATTTTTCCTCATTGGTGATGCTCATGTTAATTGGCATCGCCATCCTGCGGAATTTCTCAGGCCATGATTTCACGAATGATTCCACCTGCGTAACAAACACTGCAGGATCTGCATCCGGTGCACCAGTGATGATCTCATCAAGCTCACCGGCGTCTATAAATTGCTTTACCAGGAATCTCACGCCGTTAATTACTTTCGACGGTTCACCAGGTACACCTTCCTCCGGATCTTCCTGCACACCTCTGTAAATGGCTTCCATTTCCATATCCTCCAATGCCTTACCGGTAAGATATGCTTCAACGATAAAGCGAATTAACGGCCAGGTAGCACGATCTAAATTGTTACTTGTCAGGAAAGCAACCCATGACCTCATCAGTGTGGTAGGATTAAATTTTTGATCCACTTTCATCTGGAACAATGGAATCTGGCGAGGCTTAATTGCCATGCTACCTTTTGGTGTATACAAATCCTGGTATTGTTGAAGAATTGATTCAAATTCAACATTAGCTTCTCTCAGGATCGTATCATCCGTTGAAATAATGGTGAACGCATCCCTGGTATCAAAACTGCGCATCGGAAGCAGATGGAGATTTGCCAGGCCCTGGCTACCTTTTTGGTAATAATCGCCAAAATCAGCCCTAAGCTGGTCTATATCAATTTCGGTTTTTAATGTTACGTCTGCCATGAGATAATTTTTATGTAGGGTTAGTGATTAAATTTTGTTTACTTTTTGCCAGGAACGCCGCTGTCATACTGTTTGTGAGCATCAGCAAAGGCATTTGCCGGATGATCCGCTGAATCAAACTTTGGCAATCCCTCATCGACAGTTTCCTTCACCACCTCTTCTTTTGCTGCAGGTTTTACAACAGTTCCGGGGCCACTGGGCTCACCACCGAGTTTTTGAACGGCTGCTTCCAGTTCAGTTATTTTTTGCTTCTGGGTATTGATCGTTGTATCCTTTTCACCATCTGTTTTTTGCAACCCGGAAACTGTGGTATTCAACCCATCGATAGTTGTGTTAGCTGTCTGCAGATCTGCTGACGCTTGCGCACCAGCTACCAGGGCACTTTCAATATTATTAACATGGCCCGTGGTGAGGTATACGCCTTCATTGATTGCGCTTTCATCAAAATGTTCGCCCGCGGGAACAACTGAATTTAATTTTGGATACTTCATATTTTTAATTATTAAAGTTTTTTCGTTTAGCCAACCAAGCAGCTTTGCTCACAACCTGGTCAAATGATTTTATCCCGTCTGCCAGGCCAAATTTTACTGCATCCTGGGCATGGAACATCCGCCCGGTTTCCCAGGCTTTTTGGTTGATCGAAGCCCTATCAGGTCGTGACGATTTTACGTAAGAGATAAAGCGATCAACCATAATTTTCAATTCATCCTCCAGAGGCTTCGTATTTCCGTCTAATGCTTGCCGATAGTCGCCGTTCTTGTCGGTACTTTGTGGTGCATAAACTTCTATGAGTTTAATACCTTCTTTCTCCAACATTCCGCGAAAATCTAATAGTGAACAATAGGTACCGACACTACCCATTTGATCCATTTCATCGCTGAGATAAACTTCATGCGATGCCGAAGAGTACCAAACACCAAGACTGGCACACATGCCGTCCACGTATGATAAAATCGGTTTATTGCTTTTCTTGATGAGATTGATGTGATCTTTTTGTGCAGTTGATTCTCCACCTGGTGTATCTAATAACTGCACGACACTTGTGATGTTGTTACGGTTTAGCATTTCTGCCAACCAGGATGCACGTTGAATAGCGCCAGGCTCTCCACACTCACCATTATACTTGGTGATGGGGCCAGATATTGGTAGGATCCCTACACTATTCGGAGGAATATTTGGGTTAGGTACGTAGGTGTAGGAACTGTAATCGAATTTAAACAGTGAATATCGCTGCATTGTCGCTGGATCCAAAGCGTATGGACTTTCATAGCCCTGTACACCTGATCTTGCTACAAATTGTGATTCGATTGGTTTCGGTACATTGTTCTCTATAGGTGCAGCAACCGCAACAGATCCGCCCTTTAGCATTAACATAATAAGAGGCAACTGACTTTCGGCCCATGCACGGTCGATAAGCCAACGGCCTCTTAAAATGCTTGATAGTGTACGATTAAACTGCAACGGTCTTCTTTTGAGATACGAAAATCATTGCAAGCGGATAGAAAAGAAAGGACAAAAAACGATTATGGTATTTCGTAGAATGGTGCGGCCAGCTCGGCCAGCATTGAGAGGGATACATCTACAATTTGATTCCCGCCGGCGTCAGATGATTCCTGGTTGGAAAAAGTAAAAACGAGGCCATTGTCTTTATCACCGAAAATTTTCAGCTTTTTATTTCTGTCCTGTACGATGGCAACCATTTCATGATTCTTAAAGGTTTCCAGGGTAATAAGCTTTTCCGGTGTAATAATGTTATCGGTTCCCTCGATCTCAACTTCAAAGTACTTTCCTTGCTTTCCGATTTTTGCTTTCTCCTGGAGCTTGTAAGACGAGGGAGTGAATTGAAGTTCGAGAAATTCCCTCCCCACTAATAATTCAATTTCAGTAGTTACAATGCCTGTATTAATATCTCGTTCGATTGGATCAACTATCCATTCCCGTGGCACAATTTGCGCCTTGAAAAAACCTGCAGAATAATTTCCGGTTTGAATTTTGATGGAAGAGTATGTGTTGATCATGTTACAAAACTAACCCGACCTTTTAGGAAAAAAAGCCGGGGGACACTTAGGGCAGACATATTAATTTTTATAATACAATGGAGGCAACCCGTTGCGTTTCCGATACCGGTAATAATCCTTCTTAATGCTTTCATAGTCCCAGGCCTCTTCACAAATGCCGATTGCCTTTCTTACCTGGGGTAAATTAGCTTCGAAACTTGGCAGGCTCTCTACAAATAAATTCATTAACGTGCGATACTTATCCTTTATTTCCGCTTCGACGTATAGATTAAAGTTCATCGTGTTCGTGCTGTTCATAAAGCAACCGCGGTGGCAAAACGTTCGGTAAGGAATATAAATTTTGATTTTTGCATTGTACCTGGTACTAAATTGCAATTTTCGTTCGTCCGCTGAATGCTGCAGAAGATCAAACAACTTAGAACCTATAGTTGTATCCTTCCTCATGACAGGTCTATTGCCTAATACATGGCGTATATACGCAGCAATGTATTTTTTTGTAGGTATTTCTACGGGTACGTATCCGTCGGTCATTGTGGTCTTAATGGGTTGCTGAAAGATACTAAAAGAATTTGGTATCGTGCAGCTGTAGTTAGTCGTCAATTCGCTCATAACAGTATATGCCTATTTTAGTTTTGTTGGTTGTGTCAGGATATTTTTCTAAAAATCTTTTCTTCCATTCCCATTCATCAAGTCCGCAACACGGTAAAGTGTATGCGCTGAATACCATGTCGAAGGTTTCCGTCGTGTAGGTTTTCAATCGAACGAATAAACTTTGACCATTGTGCTTAATGACAAAAGTCTTTCCGATGAGATCCGGAACAAAACCATCAGAAGGAGGAGCCAATGTAATTTGGCAGAAAAATTTACAGGAGAATTTATTATTCTCGTTTTCAATCAGCAGTTCTTTTACCTGTTCCATAAGTTTTAAGATTTTGCGTCATTAATAACTTTATTGAGGGCATCGGTATATTTTTTATTCTTGCGAAAACCTAGTGTGGCCAGGATAAGTAGCATGACCGAGGATCCGCTGATAAATGGCCCCCACCAGTTCCAGTGCTGGTATTTGAAAAGTAAGTATCCGGCAATTGCTGCCAGGATACAAATCCAAATTGCAGTTGTTTCTTTTTTCATTGTAATGGGTTATTGTTAGTGATTTGTTTTGTTGAGACAGGAACGGGTAGCGGCTGGGTTCTTGCCAAGGCAGCAAGGGCATTTGTAGAATTTAGTATAGCTTTCGTTGCTGCTTCACAGGCATATCTAAAACCCTCAAAATATAATTGTATCAGCTGCATATTCAACGTTTGTTTGCGTCTCATGATCCGATTCAACTTTGTAGAAAGGGCAACATAAATACAGCACTGGCGAACAATTGCGTCTGCCGATTTTGGCCTGCGAGGACGCTTTCTAAAATTTGTCCGGAGTTGTAAATGTTTCCTTAGCCTGGTAATATCAGACTCAAGCAGCTTAAGTTCATTTTTCAATTCCTGGATTCGATTCATGATCATTTTTGTGTGCGATTTAATTTCACTTTTTTGAGCCATTCCTGTCACAAAGTCATAAAACCCTTAACCAGTGCGGGTTTGAGAATGTTACAACTTGTGACAACTTTTTGTTACAACCTGTTACAGGTTTGTTACAACTTTGTAACAGGTTTGCGGTGTTTTTAAAACCTGTCACAAGCATGTAATACAGCACTGTCTTTATTTCTATTGAATTCAAAAAATATTTGTAACAAGTGTAACAGCATTTCCAGCTTTGCAAAACAGCCTTTTTCACCTGCCGGAAGCCTTGAAAATCGCAAAATTCGAATCGAACCGCCGCTACTCCCACTCCTGCCAAAACCGAAGTGGCTGATTTCCAAATTTGTAACAGGTTGTAACAGGTCATTTAATTGAATATTTTACGGGTTGTGAACTTGCTTTGAGGTAAAGGGGGTGCTTTGGATGACCATCCTTATTTACTCCCAAACAGTACGGATCCTTCACCATTGCCAAAACTTCTTTCGCACGATCGTCAATAAACTTCCAGCTTCCCCATGCGCAAATAACTGTCTGGGCAAAACTCATCATGTATTTGAGGTTTTCATTACAGCCAGGCCCAACAGCCTCGAATAGGTGCGCAACAAGATTCTTTGGATCTGGTGTTCTCCAGGAAAAAAGATTCGCGAAATACAAACCACCATAGCCCCAGCTGGCAGCAAATCGTTCACATCGGGTAATAGTGGGATCATTTACGATATGGTTTGCCCTGGAAGGATTGAGGCCAATAAACATAACCATTGGTTTTGTTTCATCCCAGACCCGGGTTAGTAAATAACGGTGTTGGCCACACTCAGATATCAAAGCATATTTTTGTGTCATACTTCCAGAGTTTTTTCGTCTTTGAGTAATTCCTCCATCCGCCTTTCAACTGCTTTGAATGAAGAAAATCCACTCTCCAGAATCCTCCAACCATGGGAGTATGTCCCATGAGACTGCGTTTTAATTGCAAGCTGACGCTTGTCGGATCTAATGAACGTATATCCTGCTTTCGCGAGCTTGTCTAAGTCATTTTTATTCATATCAAAGGTTTTGAAGTGGCTTTTTATAATGTTTTAAGAAATTTTTCTTTGCACTTTCCTCTTCTCCAGGCCTTGCATAGATGAATGTTTTGTGATCTATGCGAACTAATACTTTTTCAAAAAGTTTTTGGTCCCTGGTTTTAAAACTTTGTTCTCTCAATTTTGTTTCGTTCCGAACTCGACGATCATTATCCAGACGGTGTTGTTTTGACTTCTCTTTGTCCCGTTTCTTCTGAATCAGGTCGGAGGTTTGTTTTTCAATTCGTGCAACATCAATCACAGGCTTTTTGCGCAAGCTGGCGGCCCGCTGCCGGTTCATCTGCTTATCGTCCAGTTTCATTTGGAATGTAACAATCTCAGACCCGCTAACAGCTGCAGATATAACCTTACTTGTTTCATCGATCGAGATGTCCAGGATCTTTGAGATTTCCCTGTGTGATTTGGAAAGCATCATGTTCCGGATCATACTCTCCTCATAGGAAGTTAGTTCCATTGTTATCTGTTTTTTCTTAAATAATTACAACACGTTTATGCTTACCCTTGCTGGCTAATTCTTCCAGGTTATAGATATATTTTTTTGAAGACACCTGCTTCACCAACATGTCTTGGTTCTTTTCAAATGCCATGGAAAGTGTATCAATTGTTACAAGACCAGCCTCTTTTACCTTTGACAGAGCAAGTATAAAATCCCGGCTCCTGGAGAGGCCTGATGCTTCAAATCTCTTTGCGTCGTCAGCAAGTTCAGTGGCTTCTTTCAAAAAGTTGATTTTAAAACTTCCATTCTCAAAATCAATCTTAATCTTATCCCGGTGGCCAGTCGCTTTTGGATTTCCTCGCATCAGCATGTTGATGCAAGTGCCGAGGTCAATACCATACTTTTCAAAAAAATCCTTTAGTTTTTGGTAATCCTTTATTCCTTGCGTGATATAACAGTTGACGAAATTTAACGGGTTCCATTTCTCAACATTTGAGTTTACCCGGGCTATGTCAGCAATGGTTTTGTTATCCTTCACGATGATGTAGTGTACCTGGCGCCTTAACTTTTTGCATATATAGAACCGATGCTGGCCATCTAGGATCTGCAGTTTATTTTTTTTCAACACGAACATTGATAGGATAATCCTCGAGCATATCATTTCCGGATTCGATGTCTTTGATGATCCGATTGATCTTATTCATGTTTAGTGGCCTGTTGCCAAGAACCATGTCGAAATTTTTGTACTGATCAGTACAAAAAACCTGGATTGTGGAAATTTGATGTGTTATCATTTTTGTTGGTTTTTATCTTGATGCCTCATTAATCAAAAGGCAATTCGCTTGCTACTCCTATTGGCTTGTAACCATCGTTTGTCATTTCTGCCAGGTGCCTAACTTCCGGATCGATGTCAATGCTTTTGTGCTCTTCCTCACTTACAAAGTTTTTGCGGAGAAAAACATACGGTCGTCCATTGTCGTGAATTTCAACAAGCTTATTTTCTTTTTTGCCTCCTTCAAAAACTTCCTCCATTTTCGGATAACTATACCTGGTCACTTTATACAGCTTCTTGATTTTGCCTTCGATCATTATTCCTTCGATGCCATGGAATTTGACACCGGCGGCCGCAAAAGCTTCGTCGTAGGTGTTATAGCAGGTTGTCAGGCCTTCCACCGTCCAGACATGGAATTGATCTGCCTGAAGTTTGTCTTTGATAATCCTGGACAAATACAGTGGATCCATTTTTTGTGAATTACGAAAAACATCACGGTGAACCATAGTTGCACTCATCATTATTAGCTCCCGTCCGGTGTCCAGGAATAATTCTTTCAAATAATAACGAAGCTCCTTTTCAGCTGCAGACTGACTTTGTGATATCACTTTTCTAAGGGCATCAGTTTTTAACAGTTGCGGATGAAACCACATCCTGTTTTTGTGATCAGTCTGCAATTTTCGCTTATTCAGGAAAGATAGCCATGCCGGCATTTCTTCTACAAGCAGATCCAGGAGTTTCGGGTTTTCTTGTTTCAATACCGGCACCTTAATTATCCAGTATCGGATATCCTGATCAGATATGCTAATAAAATTATCCTCGTTGTTTGTGATTAGAACAAATTTTATAAAGCAGTCTAACTCTACCTGGCCGCGACCCTTTGCATTCATGAAGATCTTCTTGGCTGTACTCAACATTTTTATTTTTTCAACCACATGAACCTTATCGATTTTAGTTTCATCGCAGACAACGACACTCTTTGTTGCCCAATGAGCATTAAAATCATTTGAAAGATCCGCATTGCCGACAATTGCAACATTCGCACCTAACATTAAGCGTAGGAAATTTGCTACGGTAGATTTTCCAGTATTGTTTTCTGCACTTACCAGGCAGAGTATTGGTAGTTTTTGTTGCGGTTGTTGATAAAGTAATTGGAAGTAATCAATTGCGAGATCAACCATGCTGTATTCTTTCGTCTCCTTTGCTTCTTTGTCCAGGAACGAAACAATTTTCTCGCCGAACACATGCCTGATCAATCCCATAATCGTTGGGAAGTCCTGTTCAAAACATTCCTCATCGTCAGGCTGGTAATCTATTGGACTGTAAACATTAAAACAACCTTCAATAACCTGCGAAAAATTCATATGGTCCGGAACATTGCAAAATGCTTCGTACTTAGGTACGTTTTTGCAAAATCCTTTCCCATGATCATCCTCAATGGTAGTCTTCTTACGCTCATGGAACTGCCGTTCAGGCTTCCCATATTGGTTTGGAATGTTAATGAATTTGAAATAATGATCTCCAACACGGAAGTAATCTTTTGTCTCCCGGGGAATAATCACTTTGCAATCTCCAGTCTCTGCATCATAGCGATACCTGGTACCGTGGAAAATAAACTCTTTGTCCTTCAGCTCTGGCCGGCGCTCGACGTGGTGCAGGTAAAAATCCTTTACATGAGTCAGGTGAAAGTGCGATAAGACTTTGCCAAGTCCGAAAGAAATGTTGAATTTCTGAAAGTAAATAGCCTCGCCACTTACACGTTCCATATCCTGGATAATTTCCTTTGTTTTATCCGGAAATGATACAAGCAGATCATCGATTCCCTTCAAATCATTACGCTCGATCTTTTGATCATTAAACAAATTTATGTTGCCGTACTTATGCCAAAGGGCCTCAGTATCGATGTGCAGAAACCATTTCTCGATATCAACATAGTCAGCCAAAAGTGTTTTAAAGGTTGATACAGACTGGAAGAATCCATTAGGACGCTTATACAAGTCGAGATTATCCGTTATTTCTTTTTGGCTAATATCAAGTGCGTCCCCATCCGTAAGCCACACCATTCGCTGCACATTGCACCTGGTCATTAATTTAAGGATCTCCGGATGCAGTGTATTTTTCCCGGTCTCCTTCATATGGGTAATACTGCTAAGGCCAACAATATCTGCCCCATGCATCCATGCTTTAAAAGCTTTGAAATAGCCTTCTACCAGGAATAAGGTGGGGATCTGATCCCCTGCTTCATACTTATCCAAAAGTCCGGGCGGAAAAAATGGATGGGTGCCGGCGCCTTTTGGGATCACGTATTTCATTGATTCGCCGCCTGGCTTAATTATAGGCTCTTTAAGCCGCAGCATCGCGAAGTCACGCTTTTGCCTGGAACCGTTTTTTTCTATCCGTATTGTGAGCCTGTCGAGCGTATACACCAGGATTTCAATACCGAGATCCACTTCACGGAAAATCGGTACTTCTTCCATGATGGCCTTGCCGGTCTGCAATTCAGTTTTGTGTAATGCGATCTTATTAATTTCCGGTGTTATTCCCAGCTGCTCCATTCGCTGCTGGAAATAGGTCACTTTCTTTAGTTCAGGTTCTGCAGTCTTCTCTATTAATTTCTTCGCCATTGGGTTAGTAGGCAGTAGTGCTTTACAGGGTTTGTCTTGATTGAATCAGATTAAATATTTTTTGCTTGACGTCGTTATACGCTTCGGTGTACTCGTTAAACAACTTCCTACCTTTTTTTACGGCTTCAGTTGTATCACCAGCAAAACCAATATTAAAAAAGTCACTTTCTATGGATATAGATTGATTCTTACAATGCACAAGAAACTTGAGGTTTCTGCTATTAAATAAGCTTCTGTCAATATCAACCGGTGATTGCTTCGTAAGCAGTGGCCCTATTCCAATGATTTCGCTATCGTCTATGATGTGTTCCCAAATATGCATGAGGAATTATTTTAGAATTGAAAAAGTAAAATGTTAATGCTTTGGTACTTTCTTAAATCCTATAGCCAGCAATTCCCTGTAAATAACACGACGGCTGTTTCCATATTTTTTAATAAGTTTTGATATAAATTCAATGCTCGGATGAATTATATGGGTTCCTTCCCCGTGAAGGGTATCGTAAAACATTAATCGAACTCTTAAGATCTCGTGCGGTTGAGTAGAAAGGAGATACCGGTCAACTTTAATACTTTGTGTTGAACGCTTTTTTGTTGCAGATTTAGTTTTTGGCATAAAATGTATTTTTAGTTTTGTTATGATTGCTTTGGAAGTGCTAATCCTGCCGGTATCAAGCCGAATAAATCAAAATGATGATTTAATAAATATTGGAACTGAGCTGCATAATATGCCAATGGTCGGGTTGCTTGAATTTCTTCTCGGCTTTGCCAGGCAACGATATCTTGGATATATGGATCCCATTCACTTAATTTAGATAATTCAATAGCCTCATCCTTTGTCATTGAATCTAATGGGCGTAGGATTGGTTTGCAATCATAATCTTTGTATAGGTAAGTCCTATGTAATCCTCCGTTACCTGCATTAAATCCATTTAAAATTTGGCTTGATAAGATTTGGTCAAGTGATACAGTAACAGCCCTTGAATGTAAACTTAAGATTGTTCCATTGCCGTCCACCGTTGATATAGCCGAACCTATTCCATACAGGTGTAAATAATCTTTAAGTTCCATACTTTTTCTTTTGCATTTTTAATTTGAATAATTGATTTCACTACCACATAATTGTATCCAGGTAACCTTAACTCGTCGCTGCTTCCATCGTTTCATCCTCAATTTTGCTCGCCATACAAACCACAGGCTATGCATTTTCCTGATTGGAAATATCTCGATGTAAGTTTCACAATCAACATAATTGAGCTTGTGATAAAGAAAAAATGTTGGTGTTGTCATTTGCAGTTTTTAGGTTCGATTCCTGCCAAAAAGAGCAGGACTAGGGTTCGATTGCTTACATTTTTTTAAAATAATTCAATGCTAATTGATAAGCATCGTTTAATTCCTGGAATAACGCGACACTACCAGTTGGCTTATCAGGGTGCCTTTCTTTAGCCAGCATTTTATAATGATCATGAACGGCCTGTTCAGAAGGTATACTTTTGAAACCCAAAATTTCCCAGATACTTTTTTGATTTATTAAATTGGAAGCTGGCAAAGCGGTGAATCCAGTAAAAGAACGGTTTAATATTTCGGAGCATCCCCAACGTTCCATTCCACGCATAGCGCCCACCGTTAATCCGAGAGCTCGGATATTTTCTGCAGGAGTTAACCAGGCATCGCAGGCGAGTGATACTTGCCGGTCGTTATAATTGAAATAAACAGCGACACCAGGATCCTTAATCTTATCTGAAGCCATGTCCGCATACATATTGCCATCTTTGCGAATATTTACATTACTGCTTACAACTGGATTTTTATCGCCGGAAAGCAACTCTATTTCCCTTACTAATTCCTTTCTGGCCTTATCAGGTGTCATTTTAAATTGAGAATCCAATCTTTTCTCTGCTCTGGCATATCCTTGCGGCCAGTGTAATGGGAATGCTTCGTACATTTGGATGTTATGCCACTCGTAGCGATCGGACAAAAAGAAGTAAATCAGTGAGGGGTTCGATTATGGACTCGATAGCTCCACAATTAGATCTCTAAACACAATTAAAAAGCTATAAACACCATGTTTATAGCTTTTTTGTCTTTGCAGATAACAAAACATTCAACTTTTTCAGAAGAATGGTGGGTAATTCGGGAACTATTTTTATTTCAGGTCATACGTTGATTGCGCAGATAAACTGTATGCTTTAGTAAATGAAGACCTGAATAAAATTAAACCTTTTCTGAAAACCAATAAACTTCAGGAGATTCATCAAACGTGGGCCACACATATTAACCAAGGGCCTGACAGAAGGACGAAAGGAATGATGCTTTTACTCCAATTGTTCGGAACCAGTGCCGGTACCGGTTTTGGACTTTATAAGACTATTCACGAATTCAATGTACCAAAAATCGCAAAAATTGTTGATGTTGGTGGCGGTGATAACAAATTAGTTGACTTTCTTCCCAACGCGGGATTTGAGAACATTACTGTTCTTGATATTTCCCCTGAAGCGCTTGAAAAATCAAAACAGAGGCTTGGCAAAAAGGCCAAAAAGGTTAACTGGTTGTAAGCGATGTTGCAGAGTTTAACGCTGAAACAAATTTGATGTTTGGCATGATAGAGCAACTTTTCATTTTCTTACGACTCAGAAGCAGATAAAAAATATATGGAATTAGTTTCAAAATCTGTAGTTGGATTTCTTACAATTGGAACGGTTTCCGAAAGTGTCCGGATAAATGCAGCGGGTTGCAAATAAAAAATATAGCGAGCAAACTTTCGGAGCTTAAAAAAAGTTTTGACAAATTGCGTTGTATAAGCGAAGACCATATTACTCCATTTAAGACAAAGCAGAATTTTTTATTTTGTAGTTTTTAAACGCCATCCCGATTAAAGACCGGGCCGCAGCTAACAAACGGGTTGCGCAATTGGGTGCTATCGGAATGAATTCAGCTCAGGGCAAAAAAGACTACCCTTTAAAATAGGAAAGAAATTTTGACTTTTAAACTGTCAATTTTTTCCTTCATCTCCGACAAATTTTCATTTTCTAAAGACGACGGATAGTAATGGCATGAGGATTGATTTTCACGATTTGAAATCAATTTATTAACCATTTAAAAAGGAGGTAATTATGACACTTTTAAAAAGAAATGGAAATCTATTGAATCCATTGCCAATGCTTTTTGATGATTTCTTTAATCGGGATTTATTCAATTGGGGAAATTCAAATTTCTCTGACACCAACACTACTATCCCGGCGGTTAATATTAAAGAAACCGCTGAGAATTACGAAGTGGAAGTTGCTGCACCTGGAATGACTAAAAAAGATTTCAAAGTAGAACTGGACGGAAATTCTCTATCCATTAGTTCCCAAAGAACCCATCAAAAAGAAGAAAACGAAGGTGAACGTTATGCCCGCAAGGAATTCAGTTACCAATCTTTCCAAAGAACTTTCACCTTGCAAAAAGATGTAGTAGATATTGATAAGATTCAGGCTAAGTATGAAAATGGATTACTGCATCTGCTCATCCCTAAAAAAGAAGAAGCAAAACAAAAGCCACCAAGGCTAATTCAAATTTCTTAAATAACGCTTCTTCGTTTCAAAAGTTGCCTTCTGATAAAAGGCAACTTTTGTTATTTAAAATGCAAATCTATAAAAATGCTATCAGCACTCAACTTCAATTTGCTGCTATAGAGTATTGTAATAATGCTGCTTAGTTTATTATCAATTGGCGGGATTATAAACCAACCCTATTTTGTAGCCTACATTATTACAGGAATATTAATTAGGCCCTTACTCAATTAAAGTATTCACTAAGTGTTACTGTTCCCTCCTCTACTTTTACCTGTATTTTCTCGTCCAAACCTGCATTCCATTTCTGCATGTTTAATACCGCTTCTGCAATTTCCATCTGTTTTATGGACCAGGGTTTCAGGGCTTACTTATATGCTTCCAACTACAGCCCGTACTCCCGAAATCGATTTTACCACCCGCTCTGCGGTAATTTTTTCAGAATAGTTATCGTACGTTCCTGACAAAGTTGCAATACCATTTTTTACAGAAACTTCGATCTTTGTTTCCGTTAGCAACGGTTTACATCTGAATTCCTCCAGGATATCCAACTGAATCTTTATGTCTTTTTTCATCTAACATATTTTTTATGAAGCGCTACTTCCCTGCTGGCAGTAGCAGGAACCACAAAGAAACAGCAGCACATTTTTACATTCGAAAAAGATGATAATTAATTAGGCATCAAAAGAAAATCACTTCGCACAACAAACGATTTCGCGCAATTAAGTATACGGAAGTATTTCACCAGGCCGTTCAGAAGGGAAAGTATAATCATCAACAAAGCGTATAATAACCCTGAATATATTAATTATGTCGGCACTTGATTGCCGTGAGTTGATATTTTAATAAAGTATGGGTCATTAAAAAAGAATTACCAGGTTTTCATCCCTTTTTTGTTTGCCGGGAGACAATATGCCGGAAATAATAAAGATTATTCCCAGTGTAATATCCAGGTAGGCAAGCATCGCATTCATATTGAAAATCCTCACCAGCATTTCACCGCTTTTTGTGAACCATGATAACCCGGCGATACACAAAATAATACCTGCATAAATATTAAAGTGCCGCACCTGTCCCTGCAGGCTGCAAATAATTCCAGCTACCGATAGTACAATAAATGCAACTGATTGATAGATACTGGTTGTTAAAACAGCAAATACAACCGTACTGAATAATCCCCAGCATCCTGCGGCAAGCATAAGAATGCTGATGATGGTTGTATAAAATAAAGTTAGTTTATTTAAAGTCATATCGAATTATTTACCCGGTTTCCTATTTTGGCTGTGTTTTTCTTTTTTATTATGGGTAACATCACCTTTTTTTGAAACTTGCTCCTCTCCTTCCCGGTGATCGAGACTGTTCTTATTATCGGCACGCCTTCCGGAATGCTGTTGCTCTTTTATTACTGAAGATTGATTGCCGGCATTATTTGTTTTCATTGTTAAATAATTTGAATTAGAATAAAACAATTTTACAGGGAAAAACGTGCCATTTGAAAGTTTAGAAGCATCGTATAGTTGAAAAATTATGGGTACTAAATTTTTTACCCCATGGACCAAAAAACGCAGAGATACTATTCGAGGATAGTGTGATACGATCGTTCATTTGCGTCTTCTCGACAGTACGTCAAAAGAAACTAAACCTCGTTGCGACAAACAGGTACCTTCATCTTCAGCTTCCAGATTCATTGCTAACCTTACAGGAAAATTATTAAATAGTATACCGGACTTTTTTAATCAGATTATAAATCATAACCTATTTTATTATTGATAATAAAGCGTGTGAACTAAAAATAACCTACAGGTAAATTTTTCATTTGATTGCAAATCAAAGGGATTATTTTTAACTTAATAAAATGCAGCTAGAAGCAGGGCTGCCAAGATCTTTTATAATACGTACCGGAGTTGCTTTTGTCCTATGAACAAATTGGCTCCTTAAAATCCACCGAAGTTTTGCTGCTGGTATATTTTTTGGTTAATCACACAGATGCATGTAATACAATCGCAGCTTGTTAACTACAGCTACAACAACCATACTCAAAAGCACATAAAATTAGTACGCTGGTGGGTACTTGGCAAAGACGCTTCTGGTGACACCGCGTTGGCGTTTACAACAGAACAGGAAAATGCTTTTTTTAAATTCATGTTAGACCACCCTGCAAATTTTCCTATAGACAAAAAAGAAATCTTTGAATCAGTCAATCTTACCCCGCCTATACTCGACGATACAGACCGCGATACAGATATTGAGAAGCCTTGCCTCCTGCTGGTAAGGGCAAATCCTGTAAGTACGCATGGTATTTGCCGTAGAATGGACATTGTATTACAACATTCAGGTTTAGAAGAAGTAATTCCCTTTGACCTCGTTGGGGAGATAATCCTTGAAAAAGCTCAAATAAATTAATAATCAGAAAATGGAATTCAATCCAAACAACAATATTATTCAACGCTGTATCCAGGGTATAGACATGGAGGAAAAAGGCAAACCTGGAGATGCAGGCAGCCTGTTTCTTCAGGCATGGAACGAAGCTACAAATGATTTTGAAAAATATATCGCCGCCTATTATGTGGCCCGGCATCAAAAAGATGTTGCCGACAAATTAAAATGGCTCGAAACATCTTTGCAGTATGCATTAAAAATAGGTAACGACTCCGTTAATGGAGCATACCCTTCACTATATTTAAATATTGCCAAATGCTATGAGGAATTAAACGACTTTGACTACGCAAAAAAGAATTATGAATTATCAATTTCGTCGAGGGACAATCTTTCTGACAAAGGTCCTTTTTATCATGGTACGAAAGCAGATTTGAAGGTGGGCGATTTGCTCACAGCGGGTTCGCTGTCTAATTATGATTCAAAGGTCACCATGAATCATATTTATTTCACGGCATTGATCAATGGAGCAGGACTTGCTGCGGCTTTGGCTAAAGGTGAAGGCCGCGAACGCGTTTATATCGTTGAACCCACAGGCAGCTTTGAAAATGACCCGAATGTTACAGATAAAAAATTTCCGGGCAATCCAACACGCTCCTATCGTAGTAAAGAACCGTTGAGAATCGTTGGTGAAGCAACTGAATGGGTAAAACAAACATCGGAAGAACTTCAAAAATGGCGCGAAAAGCTGGCGAATGTGAAAGGAAAAATTATCAATTAAGTGCTGAGGTATTCGTAGCATATTCTCCAAATAATAAAGCAGCAAATTTTTATGCGGCACTCTTTCATCGCGGGAATTCCAACTGCCCAGCCTGCTTGTCCGACTGGCCTCAGTCAGGCGGATCAACCGGATAAAGAAACAAACCTACTGTTGAACCAAACCTATAGATTGGTTTCCAATTTTTTTGAAGAAAAAAAAGCGCAACCAGGGTGGTTGCGCTTTTTGCAGAGAGATTTTTTTTGGAAACCAGCGCTCAGCGCTAACAATAACCAAAATTGAGGTAATGTGTTGACCCTCAAGATTCCGCTGTGGCTTTTTGCTACCGTCATAGTGCCGCAGCTGCATGGCCCTTAAATAAAAATTTAGTTTCTTTACCTGCCTGGCGTCAGCCAGGTTCGCCAACTGCGCAAATTCGCGACGTTAATTTAAACCGCTGACGGCCGAACAAACAAAAAATTAATAAGAAAAAATAGACAAACAAAATGTAAGTGAAACAAAATAAGATAGCAGCTAACAACGCGATTAGAAAAAATGAGGCCGGTGGGCCCGGGTGAGGAATCCTGATTCCCGAACTTCGCCAGCTGTGGGTGTTGGCTATTACCTAAAAAAATTATTCTTATTATGAGCATTAACAAGACCACAATCCTGGCTCCTATAATCATCCTGGTAATTGCTATTGGATGCAGTTCAACCGGTCAGCTTTACGGGATAGACGACAAGAATAAAATTTATACAGGAAAATTGAGTGATTCAGTATTCATAAGCCTGAAACAATATTTAAGCACTGCAACAAATTCACAAATAAATGATACCATTATCATAAAGTATGAATATAACAACGAAACTTGCTGGGATAGATTAGACCAAAAAGAAGATGCCTATGTAAGATCATTTATATCAGAACATCAGGATAGAGTGAGAAAAATCCAGCAACAAAGACAAAGAGTTTCAATTTTCGATTTCCGGGAACCAGGAAAAAATTTAAACAAGATAAAAAAATGGGACGACCTTATAATTATTGACAGTTCAAGATATCTTTTTAATTTGCTTTTTAAAGAACGGTGTACTTGCGGGAGTTCAATAATTATTATGCCCGACAAAAGATTTGTTTTTTTACGTTCAGACGCTCATTCAGATGCTATGAATTATACACAAGAACAAATTATAGAATTGTTGGCGAGATAAAAACAGCAGCCAACCTCAGTTTTACAATATATTTAAATTAATATTTTACAATGTTTAGCAGGCGGGAAACCATATTATTTTTAATAGAAGGAGTTGGAATAGTAGTACTAACATTTCTTCAGATAAATGAAACTTTCTTTATTTACGAAATTGCAAAGCATTTGCTTTATTTAATTTTCGGCTGTACACTTATCTATAGTTTAATAAAACTTTTCAGGGACAGCAGGCAGGTTCCGGTTTTTGATAAATTCAAACCTTTACTTTTTGGTCTTTTATTGATTCCCGTTTTTTTTACTTTATCGTATTTAGTTGATACTGACGGCGGAAAAAAAAGAATGATCACTGCAGGGTTTAATCATGATCTGAATGCTGTTTTTATCCAGCTTTTTAAAGACAAAAGCTATAAGCTGGTAAATTCAGGGCCATTTGGAGCGACAATCTATAGAGGTACATATACTTTATATAATGACACGTTAACGATAAGCAATAAAAAGTTAGCCGGCAGGTATCCGTCTGGCATTTTTGTTATCAAAAAAGACAATAACAATAAAAAATACTTTGATCCTGTTGATACCACAAAATCGCAGTATCAGCTTTATATCTACAAAGACTTTCGGGGATTTAATTAAACCAGCTGCCAGCAAATGTTTTTGCGCAATTATGGATAAACGGGAGTAATCTCAACTGCAAATCTTCCAATGATCAGGCGGTAAAAAAATGTCGCAACTGCAGCCACTCTATAAATCTCCTGGTTCGAAAACCGGCAGTAACTGTTTAATGAGTAAAATATAAATCCAGGTGCAGGAAAGACTTTCAAACAAGTTCCAATTTATTGCTTTACTACAGTACCGGTAAAAACATTTTTTTCATCAGACACAAATTTGTAATAGTACACTCCAACGGATAATCCGGATAGATGAATTTCTGTAATACCGTCATTGATGGCAATGTTTTGCATTACCACCTGCCCCAGTATATTATATAAACACATTGTTACTTTACATTTAGTTGCCTTTTTATCTACCAATAAAATATTAACTGTTGGATTTGGATAAAGCCTTGTTTTAATACCAAGATTGCAGGTTGAATCCGACGGTACAACCGTCGGTGGTGGCGGATCAATAGTGCTTGTATCACATGGAATACGATTATGGTATTTGTAACCTGCAACAAAAGATGGAAAGGCATAAGCATTTAATCCTGGGGAAAGATCCAAAGCTGCAGGATTAAAATCAGCACCTGTACCCAGTATATCAGGGAAATTGATACAACCTTGTACGGCCCCGGCTTGCGTAACATAAATTTTATTATCGGGCCCAAGTTGTAAACCTTTTGCACTGGTAGTATTCGATGGAAGCAGGATAACACGGGACGCTGCTATAGCTGCACAATTACCTGCTGCAAGGTTATACTGGTTTATTGTTGGGTTGTTAGAGCCTGATCCTGAAATTGCTGCATACAATTTTAGTCCATCAGGAGAAAATTCAATCCCGTATGCCCGGGCTCCAAGAACACTTATACCGGTGCTGTCAATACTGAAGTGACAAAGATTACTTAAGACACCAGTACTTTTATTAAAATCGAATAGCTCAATTATTGCAGGATCATAATTGCCCATCGTAATAGCGAGTTTTATTCCCTGCGGATTGAATTTCATTTGCCCCTGTGCCGTACCCGAACTGAAATTGCCGGTATAGTGATTTAACCCATGAATTACTCCAATATCTGTGATAACGGTTTCAGTAATTCCAGCGGAAGTTAAGTGCCAAGCATAAAATGACCGGGAACGCATTTTATGTCCCATTATCCAGTAACCATTACCGTTTGCATCTTCGCAGGCTGACAACTTTTCTGTTGCACTGTCTATAAGCAAAACATTTTTTTTGTCGATTACCACATCTCCCCTGCCATCATCGAGGCACATGTCAACAATGCTATACCTATAACCAAGTGGCGTATGAGGTGGACTATAATTCTGAAATTCATCAGAAGTAAAAACATAAAACAAATTATCCGATCCGGGCAAAGGAACAATTAGACTCGATTGTGTGGATGAGACACCACCAAAAACCCCTGTCCCATTCGGCATTGGATAATGATCCCGATTCCAGATTGTTTTTCCGCTGGTATAAAATAAAAGATAACCCGCACTGTCAGATATAACTGATGTTCCTTCCTGGTTTTGGCTAATTGTAAGATCAGTGCCTGTTTTACCATCCTGGATAACAACAGGAACAGCACTTGAAAAATCAAGGCCGGCCCTGACGCCAAAATACCAGTAATTGCCCTGTTTTTGCGCTATTGAAGAAAATGAAATGAAAAATAATATAACCGCCAGGGAAATTTTCATAACAGTACTAAATGTTTAAAAATGTATAGGTGAATTGCACAATACATAAATAAAGTAACAAATTTTTATTTAAAAAGCAACAATTTGGACCATAAGAATTAATGTAAAATGAAAACTAACTCTGGCAAATGGTTTGCGCAGTAGACGGAAGTTTTCAGAACTAAATCATTTTTCAACTTCAGTCGGTCGGCAGCAGGTACCCCAAATGCCAAGGCCGCGACGTTAGTTGCAATCCTACGGGCCTACCGAGAACTCCGAAATAATCGCAACTCCAATAGAAATTGCTTAAATTTCAATTTTTAGTAATCTGGAAAACAAATGAAAGAGCCTTTAACGGGTAATAAGTTAATTGGAATATCAGTGATCGTTCTTTGCTGTGTAATTATTTTAGGTTGGATCATTCTATTTACTATTGTGCTTCTTCAACGATTATTTCCCAAATCTGAATTGGTATTGGAAAACGTTTTACAAAAAATATCCGAACCAATTAAGACAATCCAGAAAAACTCTTTTTACTGTATAATTTTTCTAATCGTTATCCGGTTTATTGCTGGTTGGTTCGGATGGGCTACCTGATTATGTTAATTGAGTACCCTAACTATTATTGTACATCTTAAATAATTGCCGGTAGGCAGATTTCCACGGAGCAAAGCCGCGACGTGGACAAATTTTTTTATGAGATTTCGTATTCTAATGTTATTAATCAATGTTGTCCTTGCAGTATCCGCTTGGGGACAGACTGCAACGAATTGTTTTGAGATAAAGTATCTTGACTTTTTTGGACTTGAAGGAATGGACACTGTGAAATGGCCCGCATCGCAACTAGATCCGCTATTATTAATGGACTTTACAAAAGAAAACTCAACCAAAACAAATTTTCTTATACCATTCATTGTTTTACAACTAAAAGACTACTTTCCTGCTTGTTCAAAAAAGGGCGACACCACCGCATACAGAAAGTTAACACAGCTTTACTCCAAAATCAGGCAACAGGATTTTTTAAAGCTAAAGGTTAAACCTATTGCAGCGCAATTAGAATTCATAAGACATGATTTTTATGAACAGGTACTCAATGACTCACTATTACCTTACATGGCTTACTCACTTGACGACGGGCCTTTTTACGGGCAACTCTCTACATATGATTCCAACTACAAAGAAGGGCAATCTTATAAGACAGATTTTGGCACATTAATCATAACTAAAAAATCACGAAACATATCTATTACGGTTTTAAATAAACAGGGAAAGCATTTATGGACCAGGATAATGACAGGCAATTCAAATCGTCCTTTGACCGACATAGGTTTTTCAGAAAAAGATATTTTTAAATCATCACTGGGATATCAACTTCGTATGTTTTCACAAGGTGAAGCACTTAATTTATATTTAAAAAGCAATGGTGAATTCAGGTATTATTTTCATTCATGGTAAATGTTTGGGCAAACAGTATGAATTCAACAGCAAATCATTTTACAATTTCAGCATCCTGCAGGCAGATTATCCAACTGCGGTAAACTGCGTCGTAAGCTGTAATTTTAAATTAACCCTATAGTTCTGTATGCGATATTTTATACAAATTTTATTATTATTTAATTTTCATATTGGCCTTGGACAAGGTAGAGAAAATATTGAACTACTTGTCTTGTCTCCTTTTAATTTAGGCGATTCAATGAATAAATTTCAAGGCAGTATCATATGTACTGACGGCAATAAGAATCGCCCTTGTGAAATGTATCACTATCTGCCTAATATTGAAACACCGAAAATTATTGCGGGAGTTAGTTTCGACCAGGTAAAAGTATTTATTGGAAAAAAGCAGGTGGTTAAGAATATTTACCTGGTAAAAAACTATAAAGGAGTTGACTCGATTGCTTTGAATGCTGAATCAGAAAATGACTTCAGATCAGTAGTAAATTATTTTAAACATTATTTTTCGGGTATTAAATTCAGGAGCGGAAAAGATAAACTGGATAGCATCACCTGGGAGACCTATTCCTTGAAAATGAATAATTTTACCTTCTCTGTCCAGAAAGAAAACTTTAAAAAAAGAGAAGATAATTATACGTTTTCAATTTGTATTATGGTTATGGGTAAATAAAACTTCAGCCTTGCTGCGGGCTTATCCACTTGACCGTTCACTATTAATAATTATGTCATTGAATAAAATATTACTTTTTAGCTTTTTGACAATTTGCACTTCCTGCTACGGGCAGGAAAAAACAGACAGTTCCAAAAGCCCAATTGATTCCAAACCCGGGCCAACGGTAATTAGAAACTTTAAAGCGGTTGCTACTGCCCCCGATTTTGACACTACCTTAGTCAGTCAATATATCCGGAGTATTTTCCAGGATTCGAAAGGAAACTTATGGTTTGGTACATTAGGCGAAGGCGTAGTGAGGTATGATGTAAAAACACTCACCTACTTTTCTACTCCTGATGGTTTTAAAAACAATTCTGTTTATGCTATTAACGAAGATAAAAATGGCAATCTTTGGTTTGGAACTGACCAGGGCGTTTACAAATATGATGGAATAACATTTAGAAATTATAATCAAAAGGATGGTCTGGACCATTTAGATATAAGTCGAAAAAGCATCCTCGTTGACAAGTCGGGAGCTATTTGGGTAGGCACACATGGCGGTGTTTATCGATATGACCCGTCTGCGGATAGCATTGGTGGTCAAAGTTTTTCATTATTTCAACAACTTCCTCCTATAAACGTTGCCGGCATCATGGAAGACAACAGTGGAAAAATTTGGTTTGCTTCTTCTGAAAATGCTGTCTTTCGCTATGATGGAAGAACAATTACCAATATTGCAGAAAAAGCAGGCTTGGGAGAAAACTATGCGGGAGGTATAGCACAGGATAAAGCTGGAAATATGTGGTTTACTATGAAAAACGGCATTTGCAAATATGATGGAAAAACTTTCACGGAATACACCCCAAAGGACGGATTAGGTGGAACTGAATTTTGGGGCATATATATAGAACAGTCAGATATTATTTGGATTACAGCCCGGGGCAGTACTACGCGATTTGACCCTGCAGTTCAATTACCAAATCCAAAAGCGTTTACCCTATTTACACCTGCTGACGGTTTAAACTGCTGTGTTCAAAGTATGTACGGGGACAAGTCAGGAAACATGTGGTGGGGCGCAGGACAAGGTCTTTTTCGGTTTAACGGTTATCGGTTTTACCAGGTTAAGCAGATTGGCCCATGGTAATACTAACAAAATTAAACGGGTCAATTGCAAGAAGGGGCTTCGTTTATTTAAGCTGCCATACCGGGCAGCAGTATAAAGTAAACTAAGCGGAAATATATATTTTCAAACGGACTTAATTTGCCCGCATTGGCGAAATGTATTGCTTAAATTAGCATACCGGCACCAATCTTAACGGATACCGTGTTAACTTTCAAATTCTCTCAAACATTATAGAGCCATGCAGACTGACAATTTATTAAAACAGGTAAGTTTCATAAAAGAAATTGACAAGTTAAAATACATACAACGAAAGACAAGGCTGTTCAATAGCGACAGGCCGGAAAATGATGCAGAACATAGTTGGCATTTAGCAATGATGACGATCGTGGTGGCGGAACATGCTGATAAGCCCATTGACGTTCTTAAAGTTTTGAAAATGGTTTTGATACATGACATTGTAGAAATTGATGCAGGCGATACTTTTATTTACGACACTACAAAAAACCACGTAAATACCGACGAAGAACTTATTGCGGCAAAGCGGATTTTTGGTCTTTTACCAACTGAACAAACAGAAGAATTTATCGCCATCTGGAAAGAATTTGAAGACGGAATTTCTGATGAAGCGAAATTTGCAAAGTCGATGGACAGGTTTGAGCCATTGCTACAAAACACTTCAAATAATGGCGGAACATGGGCGGAATTTAATGTACCGTATCAAAAAGTCTATGATAAGAAAAAGGCAATTAAAGATGGCTCAACTACCATTTGGAACTATGCAGAGAATTTGATTAATGAAAGTGTGGCCAGGGGAATTCTAAAAAAATAAGTGCAACGAAACAACATAATATCTTATTTATCATTGCTATTAAATTCTAAATGATGATTCTTTTTCCCAAAAAACAGTCGCTGCTTGTATCATTGTTTTCGTGCTGCTTCGTTTTTGCTTTCGCAAACCAGGACATTAAATGCAGTTCACCCAACAACTCCCTTCAACTATCAATCGGCCGGGATAACCAGGCACATCTTAGTTACCATGTTGTTTACAAAAATATCCCTGTTGTTAAGCCCTCAGGTATTGGGTTTTTGTTTTCAGAACCAAAAATATCCCTCTCCACATTTGACATCACAGCTGTTGATTCGGTAATGATGGATGAATCATGGAAACCCGTATGGGGAGAATACAGCAGCATACGTAACCACTACAAACAGGTACAACTCACCTTAAAGGATAATAGCGGATCGGGCATTATTGTGAAGATTACATTTCGTGTATTCGATGACGGTATCGGCTTCAGGTACGAATTCCCGGTACAACCGCAACTCAATCACTTTATCATTGCCGATGAGCTCACCGAATTCAACCTGGGCGCAGATCATAAAGCTTTCTGGATTCCCGGCAATTATGACACGAACGAATTCCCTTACAACAGTACCCGGTTAAGCGAAATAGATGCTGAAAAAGCCAACAAGGCCGATGAAGGCCTTTCTTTTCCCTCGCTGATTGCGAAAAATGCCGTTCAAACGCCCCTTATGATGAAAACCAATCAGGGATTATACATTAATATCCATGAAGCAGCCCTGGTTAATTACCCGGCTATGCATTTACTGATAGAAAAAACAAATTATTCTTTACGAACGCAACTAACTCCTGACGCTTATAACAATAAGGCATACCTGCAAACACCGGCTAAAACCCCGTGGCGCACGATCATTGTAAGTGATAAAGCAACGGATATCCTTGCATCAAAACTTATACTCAACCTGAATGAACCTTCCGCGATCGCTGACCCTTCTTTTATAAAGCCGCAAAAAATGGTGGGCGTATGGTGGGAAATGCATGTAAATAAGAGTACCTGGGAATATGCAGGCGGGAAACATGGGGCTAATACTGCGAATGTAAAAAAATATATAGATTTTGCAGCCCGGCATAATATTCAATCTGTGCTGGTAGAAGGTTGGAATACCGGCTGGGAAGACTGGTATGGAAAATGGAAAGAAAATGTATTTGATTTTATCAGCCCCTACCCCGACTATGATATGGATGAATTAACAGCATACGCAAAAATGAAAGGCGTAAAGATCATTATGCACCACGAAACCTCGGGTTCCGTTACGAATTATGAACGTTATATGGATACTGCGTATCGTTATATGATCAATCACAATATGGATGCAGTAAAAACAGGTTATGTTGGCCGCATTATTCCAAGGGGTGAACACCACGATGGTCAATGGATGGTAAATCATTATATACGCGTTGCAGCAAAAGCCGCTGCATATAAAATTATGATAGATGCTCATGAACCCGTGCGTCCCACCGGCTTGCACCGTACCTATCCCAACTGGCTGGCCTGCGAAGCAGCGCGTGGTAACGAATTCAACGCCTGGAGTAAAGGAAATATGCCCGATCACGAAACCATCCTTCCCTTTACAAGGCTGATGGGCGGCCCCATGGATTATACGCCCGGCATATTTCATATTATGCTGAACCAGTATGACAGCACCCGGAAAACAAGGATCCATACAACGCTTGCCAAACAACTGGCCCTTTATATTACCTTATACAGTCCACTGCAAATGGCCGCAGACCTTCCGGAAAACTATGACCGATACCCCGACGCATTTAGATTCATCGAGGAAGTTGCGGTTGACTGGGATGATACAAAGATCCTTGAAGCAGAGCCCGGCGATTACATTAGCATTGCCCGTAAGGCAAAGGGAACCGGCAACTGGTTTGTGGGAGGTATAACAGATGAGCATAGCCGCAAATCCTCTTTTTCATGTGATTTCCTGGATGCCGGCAAAAAATACCTCGCTACCATCTACCGTGATGCAGACAATGCAGACTGGGAAACCAATCCGGAGGCCTATAAGATTGAAAAAAAAATGATAGACAAAAAAACAGTCCTGAACATCTCAGAAGCGGCAGGTGGCGGTTTTGCCATCAGTATCATAAAACAATAGATCAGGCTGAGATCGCTCTCCGTTATGATACCGTTTAATAAACAATGAAACACAAGGGTAAGCCTGTAAAACCCACTTAGTTAAGTTCTTTACGACAGGCCCAGGCTAACAATTTTCCTTACAATTTTGCCGGATTTAACAGAAATCCCTATTTTTATGCAAACGATTGCATAAACTTGAGCCTCACCGTAACGATTGCAGATATTGCCAAAAAACTGAACACGACTTCCGGTACAGTTTCCCGTGCGCTCAATAACCATCCCGCTATAAGCGCTGAAACCAAAAAAAATGTATTAAGGGTAGCGGCGCAGCTGAATTACAGGCGTAATACCATCGCATCTTCATTAAGATCCGGCCAGACAGGAATTATAGGTGTCATCATTCCCAGCGCCGAGATCAACTTTTTCGGCTCCGTTGTACATGGAATAGAGAGCATGGCAAATCAAAACGGTTATAACGTACTCATCTATCAATCCAATGAATCCTGGGAACATGAGCAAAAAGGAATTGAAACATTTTTGAATGCAAGGGTGGATGGCATTATGGTTTCCATGGCAAAAGAAACAAACGACTACAAACATTTTATCGTTGCAAAAAAAACAAACACACCCATTGTATTTTTCGACAGGGCTGATGACAGCATCAATATGGATTCTGTAACCATTGATGATCATAAAGGCGCTTATATTGCTACCACCCATTTGATCGAACAGGGATACAAACGCATTGCACATATATCAGGCCCCCAACGAATTAATATCTTTAAAGCAAGGCTGGAGGGTTATAAAGCAGCTTTAAAAGATGCAGGAATAAAATTCGACCGCACATTCGTATATAGCGGCGATGTTTCGATAGACGCCGGGCGGCGTGCAATTTTGTATTTTCTCTCACTGGATATCCGGCCAGACGCCATATTTGCTGTAGAAGATTTTACAGCTCTTGGTGCCATCAAGGAATTGAAGCACCACAACATTTCAATCCCGCAGCAATTCGGTATCATCGGGTTTGCAAATGAGAGTTTCGGAGAACATATCACCCCTTCGCTTTCTACCATCGACCAGCAAACAGTAAAAATGGGAAAGGAAGCATTTTCATTAATGCTCGGGTTGATTGAAAACAAAGCAACGCCTAAAAAAAATATTCAGAAAATTATACTTGAACCCGTACCCGTTTTTCGAAATTCTTCTTTAAAGAAGAAGGCTTAAACATTTAAAAAAAAGCAATGAAACTTATACATCTGTTGATCCAGTTATTGTTATTGACAACACTGCCAGCATGTAAAAAATCGGGTGGGCATACCGACACAACGGTTACCCCTACCCCGGATACTACACAACCTGTAACACCGTTTTTTGCCAAAGGTGCCGATGTGAGCTGGGTAACACAAATGGAATCCCAGGGCATAAAGTTCTATAATAGTGCCGGCGACGAAAGAGAATGCATGCAGTTAATGAAAGATCTAGGCATGAATACTATAAGACTGAGAGTCTGGGTTAACCCCATCGATAACTGGTGCAATACAGCTGATGTACTGGCAAAAGCTCAGCGGGCAAAGAGCCTGGGCATGAAAATATTACTTGACTTTCATTACAGTGATGTATGGGCGGATCCGGGCCATCAATCCAAACCCGTTGCATGGGCCTCATTAGATTTCGCGGGGTTAAAAACTGCCGTATCACAACATACAACTGACGTCTTGAATGTTTTGAAAACAAATGGCATAACACCCGAATGGGTACAGGTAGGTAATGAAACCAACGATGGGATGTTATGGCCGGAGGGAAAAGCCTCCGTCAATATGGCAAATTTTGCTCAACTCATTAACGCAGGTTATAATGCTGTAAAAGCGGTTAGCCCTTCATCAAAAGTGATGGTGCATATTTCAAACGGGTATGACAATTCACTGTTCAGGTGGATTTTTGACGGTTTGAAGAATAACGGGGCAAACTGGGAAGTAATCGGGATGTCGATATATCCTAATTCAACAAACTGGTCAACATTGAACAGCCAATGCCTTTCCAATATGAACGATATGGTGTCAAGGTATAACAAGGAGATTATGATTTGCGAGGTTGGTATGAGCTGGGACCAGGCATCGGCATGCAAATCCTTTATCACCGACCTCATTAGCAAAACCAAATCAGTGGCTAATAATAAAGGAATCGGCGTACTGTACTGGGAACCGGAAGCATACAATAACTGGAATGGATATACGCTTGGGGCATTTGATAATAGTGGTAGGCCAACTGTCGCACTGGACGCCTTTCATTGATTCAAAAAAACTAACTAATGAAAGTAATTAACATATTCAGCCTGGTAACCTGCCTGCTTTCTCTTTGTGTAAATGACAGTTTTGGGCAACTGCGTAAAAAACTTGATTTCGATTCCGATTGGAAATTTGCATTTGGAAATGCAAATGAACCTGTGAAGGATTTCAATTACAGCATTGCCACCATTTTTGCCAAAACAGGCGCTGCAAAAAACACTGCCATTGATCCAAAATTCAATGACAGCAGCTGGCGCCGGCTTTCCCTTCCACATGATTGGGCAGTGGAACTTCCTTTTGTAAACGCTGCAAACTTTGATGTACAGTCGCATGGATATAAACCGGTGGGCGGTGAATACCCGGAGACAAGCGTTGCCTGGTACCGGAAACACTTTAATGTGTCACGATCGGATTCGGGCCAGCGTTTCCAGGTACAGTTTGACGGTGTTTTCCGAGATGCAAGTTTTTGGATAAATGGTTTTTACCTTGGTAACAATAAGAGTGGTTATGTGGGCGTATCTTATGACATAACCGACTATCTGAATTTTGACAAGGAAAATGTGATGGTAATAAGGGTGGATGCGACACAATATGAGGGTTGGTTTTATGAGGGTGCGGGCATTTACAGGCATGTGTGGCTGAATCAATACCAACCTGTTCACCTGCAGGAAAACCCGGTTTTTGTTTATACAACCGTAAAAGGAAATATCGCTACGGTGAATATTGAAACCAGTGTGCAAAATGAATCCGCTACGTCTTCCAATATAACAGTTTCTGCTATTGTAACTGATCGTGATGGCAACAAAATAGGACAAACCGCCGAACAAATTGTCTCGCTGAAAGTGAATGAGAAAAAAACAATAAGCCAGAAACTAACGGTTAACAGGCCCCGCTTATGGTCATTGGAAGACCCTTACCTGTACCGTGTGATCCCGGTGCTTAAATCAGCCGGAAAGATCATTGATACCGATAGAATCCGTTTTGGAATCCGTACAATAACGGTTAAGCCTAATGGATTGTTCCTGAACGGCACCCATGTAAAAATTAAAGGCGTGAACAATCACCAGGACCATGCTGGTGTGGGAAGTGCGCTTCCTGACTATCTCCAGTATTACCGCGTATTCCTGTTGAAACAAATGGGGGCCAATGCCTACCGAACCAGCCACAACCCTCCCACTCCCGAATTGCTTGATGCCTGTGATAGCCTTGGCCTCCTTGTGATGAACGAAAACCGGTTACTCAATAGTAGTCCGCAATACCTGCAGGACTTTGAATGGCTGATAAAACGCGACAGGAGCCGGGCATCTGTTTTTATGTGGTCGATCGGGAATGAAGAAGGATGGGTGCAGGGAAATAGTACCGGGAAAAAAATTGCCACTACCCTGCTCGCCAAGCAGCTTGAACTTGACCCTACTAGGATCAGCACGTATGCAGCAGATATGGGCAATACATTCACCGGCATAAACGAAGTTATCCCGGTACGCAGCTTTAATTACAGGCAGTTTGCTGTTGCAGACTATCATCGTGATCATCCTTTACAACCCATACTCGGAACAGAAATGGGAAGCACCGTAACTACCCGTGGCCAGTACACGAAGGATTCAGTGATAGGTTACGTACCTGACCAGGACATAACAGCTCCATGGTGGGCAAGCACGGCAGAAACCTGGTGGAAACTTGCTGCCCCAAATGATTTTTGGCTGGGGGGATTTGTATGGACCGGCCTTGATTACCGCGGAGAACCGACTCCTTTTCAATGGCCAAATATCAATTCGCATTTTGGGATCATGGACATGTGCGGCTTTCCGAAGAACATTTATTATTATTACCAGTCATGGTGGACCGATAAAGATGTGTTGCATATATCTCCTCACTGGAACTGGCCTGGCAAAGTAGGAACCCCCATTGATGTTTGGGTAAACAGCAATGCCGATAACGTGGAATTATTTTTAAATGGAAAAAGCCTGGGTAAAAAAGACATGCCGCGTAACGGGCACTTGCAATGGCAGGTAAATTATGAAGCAGGCACATTGGAAGCCGTCGCTTTTAAAAAAGGAAAAAAACTCAACAGCAAAGTTGAAACTACAGGTAAGCCTTTTGAAGTGGTGATCAGTCCGTATAAAACCACCATGCTTGCAGATGGAAAGGATGCAACTGTCATCAATATCAGTGTTATCGACAGGCAGGGACGCGAAGTTCCGGATGCAAACAACCTTATTAAATTTTCATTACAGGGCGATGCAAAAATTATAGGTACCGGTAACGGAGACCCGAGCAGCCATGAGGTTGATAAATATTTTGATACAACTGCCCAAAGACGTTTGTTCAATGGTAAATGCCAGGTAATTGTTCAATCGGGCAGTTCACAATCTATGATACACTTTGAAGCGCATACAGATAGTTTATACAATGGTGCCACGGATATTATTACCATTCAGCCCGGAATTGCACATCCTGTTAACCTTTCAATTAATAGCTTCCCGGTTATTCCGTTTAATCCAGTTGCTGTAGATAAGATGATCGGCGCTGATATTTCATTTTTACCGGAACTGGAAGATAAGGGCATGAAATTTTATGACACCGACGGTCAGCCTAAAGATGCTATCAAAATTTTACAGTCACATGGATTGAATTATGTGCGGCTGCGCATTTTCAATGATCCCGCAAGAGATAGCGGCTATTCTCCCAACAAAGGTTTTTGCGATCTTGAGCATACAAAACAAATGGCGAAGCGGGCAAAAGCCGCAGGCATGAAATTATTACTCGATTTTCATTACAGTGATTACTGGGCTGATCCGCAAAAACAATATATGCCCGTAGCATGGCGTGGCAAATCTATAACTGACCTAAAACAGGCTGTATACGATTACACAAAAATGGTGATGCAGGCCTTAAAGGACCAGCAAACTACGCCGGACATGGTGCAAATAGGCAACGAAATCAACCATGGTATGATATGGCCGGCAGGAAGCATCAATAACCTGGATAGCCTTGCGCAATTAATCTATTCGGGTATTCAAGGGGTAAAAGCAGTTGCACCAGCTACTTCCATTATGTTACACATCGCATTGGGAGGACAAAATGATGAGAGCCGCTTCTTCCTTGATAACATGATCAGTCGCGCTGTGCCATTTGATGTGATCGGCTTATCTTACTATCCAAAATGGCACAACACGCTGGCAGATCTTGATTATAACCTCAATGACCTGGCACGCAGGTATAACAAAGACGTAATTATTGTTGAATATTCACATTGCAAAAAGGAAGTAAATGAACTCGCATTCAGTGTATACAATGGAAGGGGAAAAGGAACCTGCATCTGGGAGCCACTTAATACATGGGAAAGGTTTTTTGATAAAGATGGAAAGGCAAATGAAATGCTTTTGATGTATGATGAGTTTAATAGAAAATTTCTGAAGTGAGGGAATTATAAATTAAGAATGACGAATTATGAATTATGAATTATGATGTGTGATTTCTGATAGCTGATTACTGACAGCTGACAGCTGATTTCTGATTCTAAATAACGTTGGTAAAATGATTGAAAAAATAACAAAATCGTTTATTGACAAATATGGCGTAGCACCCACCGTTTTCCGTTCTCCCGGGAGAGTTAATATCATTGGAGAGCACACGGATTACAACAATGGTTTTGTTCTTCCGGCGGCTATCGACAAAAACATTTATGTTGCTATCAGTAAAAGGGATGATAACCAGGTAAACCTTTACGCAGCGGATTTCGATGAGGATTTTTCAACCGGTATACAAAATATAAAAAAGGCAGCTGTACAATGGCCCAATTATATACTGGGAGTGATAGACCAGTTGCAAAAAGAGGGTTGCAACCTTGGGGGATTCAATTTAATGATCGATGGTGATGTACCAATCGGCGCAGGGCTCTCCTCCTCTGCTGCCGTGGAATGCGCTACTGCATTCGCAATGAACCAGGTTTTCAGCCTCGGTCTTGATAAAATTAAAATGGTACATCTCTCGCAAAAAGCGGAGCATGTATTCGCAGGCGTTAATTGCGGCATTATGGATCAATTTGCAAGTATGCTGGGCAAAAAGGATCACGTAATAAAACTGGATTGCAGGAACCTCAATTATGAATACATCCCCTTTAAACTGGATAATTACAAAATTGTATTATTTAATACTAATGTAAAGCATAACCTGGCTTCATCTGAATACAATGTCCGCAGGCAGCAGTGTGAAGAAGCCGTGGCGATCATAAATCAATTTCATCCCGAAGTAAAAAGTCTGAGGGATGTCAACAAGGATATGCTCGACAAATATATTGCCACCGGTTATCCTTTGATTTACCAACGATCCAAATATGTGGTGGAAGAAAATGAGCGGCTCCTTGCAGCCTGTAAAGACCTAGAACAGGGAAATATCAGTGCGCTTGGGCAAAGAATGTATCAAACACATCATGGACTTAGCATGGAATACGAAGTGAGCTGTAAAGAACTTGATTTCCTGGTGGATTATGTAAAAAAAATCCCCGGCGTTGCAGGTGCCAGGATGATGGGTGGTGGTTTTGGTGGCTGTACTATCAACCTCGTTAAAGAAGAGATCATTGAAGAATTAATTAACGCAGCCAGTATCGTTTACGAGCACTCCATGAAACTGCCGCTTACCACTTATATTGCGATGATCGAAAATGGAACAGGTGACTGCAAACAAAAAGAAAATTTATTAACATAACTATTCCTGGAAAACCAACTATCATTTAACACCGTTAAAACTACTGCCGCATGAGCACATTACAGACCCAGGATTACCTGGTATTTCTTTTTTACTTCCTGGTTGTTGCAGGATATGGATACTGGGTGTATTTAAAAAAACAGAAACAATCAGTGAGTGCATCACATGATTATTTCCTTGCCGAAGGTTCACTCACCTGGTGGGCAATCGGTGCCTCACTCATTGCATCAAACATTTCCGCAGAACAATTCATTGGTATGAGCGGCAGTGGTTTTAAAATGGGATTGGCCATCTCCTCTTATGAATGGATGGCAGCATTAACGCTTATTATTGTGGCGGTGTTTTTCATCCCGGTATATTTAAAAAATAAGATCTATACCATGCCGCAGTTTTTAGGACAGCGGTACAATGGAACTGTGGCAATTATTATGGCCGTATTCTGGTTACTGTTATACGTGGTGGTAAACCTGATGTCGATACTCTACCTCGGTGCATTGGCAATACACGGTATATCCGGACTTGATATTAATTTATGTATTGGCCTGCTTTCGATATTTGCTATTATAATTACATTGGGAGGTATGAAAGTAATCGGCTATACAGATGTAATACAGGTTTTCTTTTTGGTATTAGGCGGGTTAGTTGCTACTTATATTGCTTTGAACTTAGTTGCAGAAGAATCCGGTCAATCCGGGTTACTGAACGGATTTAAATTATTAACTACACAAGCCAATGATCATTTCCACATGATCTTAAAAAAAGACAACGACAGTTATATGGACCTTCCCGGCCTGTCAGTACTGTTAGGAGGATTGTGGATCGCTAATCTTAATTACTGGGGTTGTAATCAATATATCACGCAAAGGGCCTTGGGTGCAAGCCTGCCAACTGCAAGGAAAGGGCTGCTGTTTGCTGCATTCTTAAAATTATTAATGCCCGTTATTGTTGTTTTACCAGGCATCGCCGCATATATGTTATACCAAAAAGGAATGTTTCATACAGAAATGCTCGACTCAAAAGGAATTGTTGATGTTAACAAAGCATATCCAAATCTTCTGAACCTGTTACCCACAGGATTAAAAGGATTGGCCTTTGCCGCCTTAACTGCAGCTATTGTTGCATCACTTGCAGGTAAAGCAAACAGTATCGCAACAATTTTTTCGTTAGATGTCTATAAAAAAGCAATCAATAAAAATGCAGATGATAAAAAACTGGTAAGTGTAGGAAAAATGGCTGTCATTATTTCCATGCTGATTGCCATCGTTATTGCATTGTTGCTGGGAGAAAAATTAATGGGTGAAGGTAAACAGGGCTTTCAATATATACAGGAGTATACAGGTTTTGTATCACCAGGAATTTTTGCCATGTTTTTCCTTGGATTTTTCTGGAAAAAAACCACTTCAAATGCCGCCTTGTTTGCAATGGTCGGAGGTTTTATTTTAGCTTTGTTCTTTAAGTTCTTACCTATGATTGCAGACCTTTCGTTTTTGGAAGCAACAGGTTTTGCCAAAGCAAATGCGGCGGGCATTTTTGAAATACCATTTATGGACAGGATGCTTTTTATCTTCCTGCTTTGCATTGCCGGTATGTTTATCATTAGTAAAATTGACAACCGTAAAGGCGTTAAGCCCCATGGCCTCGAAGTAGATAAAACCATGTTTAAAGTGGATACGGGTTTTGCAATAGGCTCACTGATCGTATGTGGCATATTGGTAGCGCTATACACTCTATTCTGGTAACAATTTAAAATTACCATCGTAATTAATTGCAGCATGAACAGTTTCATTTCTGAAAAAAAAACCGGGAGTTACGAAGGAAAGGATGTCATGGAATACACGCTTCGCAATGCAGGCGGCATGCAGGTATCTATCATCAATTACGGTGCAACGATTACAAAAATTATTGCCCCTGATAAACATGGCAACTTTCAAAACCTGGTTATTGGATTTGACGACCTTGAAAGTTATTTACAAAGAAGTAATCAATACATCGGCTGTATTGTTGGCCGTTATTGCAACAGGATTGCCAACGGCAGGTTTACATTGGATGAAAAAACCTACCAGCTTGCAAAGAACAATGGCAACAATAGTTTACACGGCGGCGAAAAAGGTTTTGATAAAGCCTTGTGGAACGTTGTAAAATACGAGACAAACAATAGTTTACAATTGTCGTACCTGAGTAAGGACGGAGAAGAAGGATTTCCCGGGAATTTAAATACAACTGTTGTTTATTGCCTGGATGATAACAATGCGCTTTCGATTGACTATACTGCAACAACCGACCAGCCAACACCCTTAAACTTAACCAATCATTGTTATTTCAACCTATCGGGAAAAGAGAACAATAGTATCCTCGATCACCGGTTACAGTTATCCTGTGATCATTATACAGTAGCCGATACCAATTTAATTCCAACCGGGAAGATTTCAACAGTAGAAAACAGTTCTCTCGATTTCAGATCTGCAAAAAAGATTGGCAGTGTTATAGATGCCGGTGGGTATGATCATAACCTTATTATCAATAAAAATAACGGCAGTTCACTAGCTCCCGCCGCAATTTTAAGTGACCCAACAAGTGGCCGCGTAATGGAAATGTTTACAACAGAACCTGCAGTGCAATTCTATTCGGCAAAATTTTTTAACGAACAAACAAATAAGGAGGAGTATACAGCTGTTTGCCTTGAAGCGCAGCATTATCCCAATAGTCCGAATGAACCTTCTTTCCCCAATACAATTCTAAGGCCGGGAGAAATTTACAGGCAAACCACCGTTTATAAATTCCTCGTTAAATAATAAAGGCAGCCATAGAGCTGCCCTTATTTATTTTTATATTTTCCCTGATCAGAATTTGATCAATCTCGTAACGTTTACCTGGTCGCCCTGCCTGCATTCAAGGATATAAATACCGGCTTTTAATTCTGAACCAAGTTGCAAAGGCTGGTTTGGAATAATTTCCTGCGTTTTTAATATCCTCCCCTGCATATCCGTCAACTTTATTTTAATCTTTTCACTACCGGCAGCGGATACCTGTAGCTTAAACGCTGTCGTGGTTGGGTTGGAAAAAACATTCACCGTCATGAGATCGGTTGCCGGCATGCCTGCCTTTTTACTGCTTTCGGTATTTGTGCCGGGAAGACTACCTGTAAATTCCGGGTTGCATTGCGGCACAAAAACATTCAGGGATCGGGTACCACTTATGCCACAGCCATTGATACCGCTGACGGTAACCATACCTGCAGTATAATCCGGGTAGGAAACAATTATTGACGCAGTTCCTTGTCCACTTACAATACTTCCACCAACAGGAACGGCCCATTGAGTAGCTGTTGCGTTTGACGGCATGGAGGTCAGCCTATATTGATACAACCTATCCGGGCATGACTGGATTTGGCCGCCGGTTATACTGGAAGGTGAACCGGGAGCGTAAGAAACCAGTTTAAATACTCTTTCCGGGCTGGTTCCGCAACCATTGTTTGCCGTAACGCTGATGTCTCCGCCAGTATATGCAGCAGAGAAAATAACTTCAATATAATCGGTTGAAGGTGTAGTATCCTGTGATACAACAGTAACTCCTTCGGGCACTGCCCAGTTATATATATTACCACCAATTCTTGTTACACTGTAGGTTGCGACCGTTCCGGTTGGATTTACAACTGAGGGCATCAGTAAACAGGCATTCGAAATTCCCGTGATCAGCGAAGGTCGCGAAGGAGTTACACGCCTAACCGTTATGATGCGGGTATTACTGATACCGCAGTCATTTGTGGCAAAGACCGTAATGGATCCTGTTGTAAAATTATCATAAAAAATAACGTCGATACTCGTTCCACTGTATTGCATTACCTCAACTCCCGGCGGAACAGACCATTCATAGGATGTAGCTGCAATAATATCAGGAATGCTATAAGTAACGATCGATCCGTTGTTCAGGTACGGGCATACATCTGTTGGCCCGCTTATCGCAGGAATAGATCCCGGCAACTGCGCCGCCAGGTATTTAATTGCATAGGCACTGGTTGCACAAGGCGCAACCGCTCTTACACGTAGTTGTTTGTTCGCCAATGCCGTAAAGCCTGCACTAAGGGTAACAGTTAGTACGCTGGTTCCTTGTCCTGAAACAATATTAACGGTCGAAGGAACTGTCCACAAATAACTGGTTGCTCCTGTTACGGGTGCTGCCCTGTACACGAGCCACTGTCCTGTTCCTACGTATGCACAAACATTCACCGGTCCCTCTACACCCGCGGGTGCAGGCAGGCCGTTCTGATTCAGAGAAATGCTGATGCTTGCCTGTGCACTGCATCCTTGCGCATCTGTTACTGTTACGGTATAAGTTCCGGCCGTGGTGATTTGTGCATTTGCCCCGTTGCCCAGGCCATTGCTCCACATATAATTTACACCACCCGTTGCCGTTACGCTGATCATAGAAACAGCGCAACTAAGTGTGCTTGTCCCTGAATGGTTGATAATCCCTGCGGTTGGACCAGGATTAACAGATAAGTGTAAGAATGCTGTTGAATCACAGCCGGCGGCACTTGTAAAAGAAGCCTGGTAGGTGCCCGGAGTTGCGTAATTTGTTCCATTCCAGTTAACAGGCAATTCATGCCCGCATACCGTCATATTGGTGGTACTGCTGGTGGGGAAATTAACCAGCATCTGTATGGTATTGCTAACGGCAGGAATATTCGTAACACAGCTTTCGCTGCTGGTCAATTCACAGCTGATAGCATCGCCATTATTAATGGAAACATCTGTATAGGTACTTTCGTTTGTACCAACATCCAAACCATTCTTTTTCCATTGATAAGAAGGAGCATCTCCTCCATTTGTGGGGATAGCCGTGAACGTTACTGTTGTTCCATTGCAGATCGCATTACCCATATCAGAACTAATATTTACAGCAGCCGTCATGGTACTCACAATTGAAACGGTTATGGCGGCACAATCTCCGTCCGTCGCACATCCCCCTTCTCCCCTTGCATAGTAAACAGCACTTGCTACAGGCGTAAAACTGATACTTGTTCCGGATCCAAGGAACGTACCGCCGCAGCTATTACTATACCACGACCAGTTGTCGGATTCATTTAATTCGCCACTTTGGATACTTAAGGTAACAGTGTTCCCGTCACAAATCACGGTACGGGAGGCAGACAATACCGGTATAGATGCCGGGTTACAGGAACGGTTAAGTGCAGTTCCCTGTTCGCGTGGGGAATCTGGTATTTTCCCGGGAATTCGCTTTTGAGCAGTTGAATCAATGAGTAAAAAACACATGAAAAAAATGCAGGTAAAAATTTTCCTGCTGATTGCGTAGAGTTGACTTTTCATAGATTGGTTTTAATGGTTAATAATTACTCCCGGTCAACAAACCCGCCAGTCGTTACCCGGAGTGTACTTGCTTTTAAAAACATTTACAGGCGCCGCATCTCAGCAGCGTGTAATAAATTCAATACAGGAAGATTCGATGATAATCGTGTAAAGCAGAAGATGTGTTTTCGGTTAGGGTTAGGTACACAAATTTATAATCAAAACACGACATTAGGTAGTACTACTAATTAATATTTATTGTGTTAGGGCACAAAAAAACCTCTAAATAGAGGTTATAAAAAGTTATAATATAAATACTTTGCCGATCTGGTCTATAATTTCATCCATATTGATGCCTGTATGACTTTCTTCGTATACACATTCCCCGCTTTTTATCAGTAAAACCTGGGGAGACTCATGGTTTACCATAAAATCACTAGCTATCTTATTGGAAACAGACCTGTATTTAAGTAAGTCAAGAAAATAAAAATCCGCTTGTTCAGGCGCTTTGGATCTTTCCAACCGGCTTTTGGCAACACTGCTTGTAGAACAACGGGTGCTGTGCTTAAATATCACCTGTGGTTTTTGAACAGAGCGCTGTTTTATTTCATCTAATTGATGGTCAAGGGTAAGTGGTATCCAATTCATCCTCAGGAGTTAATATTTTTGGAGTGCCCGGCACTTTTTGCGGTTGACGGACATCCTAATTTCCTGTTTGCACCGCAACTTGCCAGGGAAATTATTACTGCCACCAAAATGACAGGGACAAATATTTTTCTCATTTTAATATATTTAAAATTTCTGCAAAGATAATATATGAACGGTAAACGAAGAATCTGTTCAAAAATTACTTTTGCACGCTCAAAAATACATTAATTTTCTGCTTACATTTGGAAACCCAATTAATTTCACATTCCCTTAAACCCAATAAACTATGCTACAACTGAAACGCCCCATTGCATTTATTGATTTGGAAACCACGGGCGTCAATCTTTCTTCTGACAGGATCCTCGAAATTGCTATCATCAAGTTACTACCAGACGGCAGCAGGCAGGTTAAAAGAAAACTGATCAACCCGCAGATTCCTATTCCGAAATCTTCTACAGATATACATGGTATTACGGATGAAATGGTGAAGGACGCCCCCACTTTTAAACAGGCAGGGAATGAAATAAAACAATACCTCGAAAGTTGCGACCTGGGTGGCTATAACAGCAATCGTTTTGATATCCCAATTCTCATGGAGGAATTCCTGCGTGCGGGCATGGAAGTAGATCTTAGTAACAGGCGCATGATCGATGTACAGCATATTTTTTATACCATGGAACCACGCACGCTGAGCGCTGCATATAAATTTTATTGCAATAAGGAATTGATCAATGCTCATAGCGCAGAGGTGGACGTAAGTGCTACAATAGATGTACTCCTAAGCCAGGTAGCCAGGTATAACAAGTTGGGTGATTCAGTTGATTCAATACTTGAATGTATCGGCGAAGAAAAGATCGTTGATTACGCCCGCCGCATGTGCTTTAATGATAAAGGAGTGGAGATTTTTAATTTTGGGAAGTTTAAGGGAAGGGCCGTCAGCGAGGTTTTAAAATCCGAACCACAGTATTACGATTGGATGATGAAAGGAGATTTCCCGCTTCACACAAAACAAAAGCTGACAGAAATCCTGAATCGTACCCTGTTAAAAATAAATTAAATAGCGCTGTGGACTTTTCAAAAAAATCAACAGAAATTTTTATACATTAATTTTGATATAGTTATCAATTTTCATATTGGAAAAAATTGTAATCATACCTACTTTCAATGAAAAAGAAAACATTGAAGCCATTATTGCTGCTGTTATAGGCCTGCAACAGGATTTTCATGTACTCATTATAGATGACAGCTCTCCGGATGGCACAGCCGCCATTGTTAAATCGTTATGTCCTAAATATCCGGGGCAGTTGTTTTTGGAGGAAAGGCGGGGAAAGTTAGGATTGGGCACAGCTTATATTCATGGATTCAAGTGGGCACTCGACAAAGGTTACGGTTACATTTTCGAAATGGATGCGGATTTTTCACATAATCCCGCAGATCTTGAAAAATTATACGAAGCCTGCAGGAACGGTGCAGGAATGTCAATTGGCTCCCGTTATGTAAACGGAGGCGCAGTAGAAAACTGGCCTGCCGACAGGATTGCCTTATCAAAGGGTGCATCCCTATATACAAGATTGATCACCTGGATGCCGGTAATGGATCCTACTGCCGGTTTTGTTTGTTACAAACGGGAAGTGCTCGAATCGATCGATCTCGACGGTATCAATTTCGTCGGCTATGCGTTCCAGATAGAAATGAAATTTGCAGCATGGAAACTCGGCTTTAAAATCAAGGAGGTTCCCATTACCTTTAAAGACCGTAAACTCGGCGCCAGTAAAATGAATAAAGGTATTGTAAAAGAAGGCATCTGGGGTGTTTTGAAATTGCGCTGGTATAGCCTCTTTAAGAATTACAGGCGAAAAGTTGGAAGAAAAAAAACAGATGAGGAAATTCCTGTATTCCCGGGAAAGGATGTTTTGGTTGGAGGGAAATAAGCTGTCAGCTATGAGTAGTCAGCAGTTAGCTTTAAATAACCCTTAGTAACTTTAAAGCCCCTAATTTTTTCTTAACTCTTAACTCTTAACTCTTAACTCTCAACTCTCAATTCAGAATTACGAATTACGAATTATGAATTATGAATTACGAAATGCTGGATGGTACTGCTGCAATGTGCTTCTCAGGTATTCGCGATCAAGATGTGTATATATTTCTGTGGTAGTAATACTTTCGTGACCAAGCATCTCCTGCACAGCCCGCAAATCGGCACCTCCTTCAACAAGATGTGTGGCAAATGAATGACGAAATGTATGAGGTGAAATGTTTTTTTTGATACCTGCTGTTTTTACAAGTGCTTTTAGTATTAAGAAGATCATTACCCTCGTAAGCCTGCTGCCTCTCCTGTTAAGGAATAATATATCATCCTCCCCTTTCGCAATGGTTATATGATTCCGGATATTGCTCCTGTAAATATTTATAAATTTAATAGCATCTTTCCCAATAGGCACAAGCCTTTCCTTATCACCTTTACCTATCACTTTTATAAACCCAACATCAAGGTAAAGGCAGCTTATTTTTAAATTCACCAGTTCACTCACTCTTAATCCGCAACTGTACATTGTTTCAAAAATGGCTTTATTTCTCCCTCCTTCCGGGGTGCTAAGGTCTATTGCTGCAATAATCTGTTCTATTTCCTCGAAAGCAAGCACATCGGGCAACACGCGCTTTAGTTTGGGACCTTCCAGCAATATCGTAGGGTCAACAGTTACCAACTGTTCCATCAAACAAAATTTGTAAAAACTCCGGACGCCCGAAATGATCCTTGCCTGTGAAGATGCTGTCATGCCCAGTTCATGTATCCATTCAATAAACTTTTCAAGGTCTTTCAGAACCAGGTCTCCGGGCTTTTTGCCAGTACCTGTCAACAGGAGCCATTGCGTGAGTTTATCGATATCACGGAGGTATGACTGCACGGAATTATCAGCAAGTGATTTTTCCAGTTGCAGCCATGCTTTATATCCTTTTTTATATGGTTCCCACATATTTGTCCAAATCTTTATCGGGAGAAATTACAATACAATTTAATTAAACATTATTTTCGCGTTGCAAATATTTTTTATTAGTTAATAATCCACATGCTCCCGGTAAATTTCAGGTCATTCAAAAGAAAACTTTTTATCTATAGAAAATTTTTCCGAAGTTTTTTAAATAAGATCGAAAAAAATCCTCCAAGAGGTATTGATAAACTGACTGCTTCCATTGAAAAGGAAGTATGGGAAGAGGTGGATTGCCTTAGCTGCGCCAATTGCTGCAAAAAAATGACTCCTACTTTTACAAAGCAGGATTTAAAAAGAATTTCAGCTCATTTCAATCAAACTCCGGATGAATTCAGAAAACAATGGCTCAAAAAAGACAGCAACAAAGATCTCGTGAATAAGACCGAACCCTGTCAGTTCCTAAATCTTTCAGATAATAAGTGCTCAATTTATGAAATAAGGCCAGCCGATTGCAGTGGCTTCCCTCACCTGTCGAAAGCAAGGATAAAGGATTATGCTCATGTGCACAAACAGAATATTGATTATTGCCCCGCTACTTTCAGGATGGTAGAAAAGATGACTAAGCTTGTTCAATTATAAATGGTAAAGCGTTAAAGGTTAGAAAAAACTCAATCAGAAGGAACATTAACCTTCCACATTAAACGATATACACATCCTCGATTAAAAAATATTCCGGCTCCCCGTTATTAATAATACTTACAGACAATATATCGAACTGGACACGTTTCCATTCAAGGTGTCTATAAAGGAATTCTACAGATGCATCGATAAGATTCCTGATTTTTTTAAGGCTTACACTTTCTTCAGGGAATCCGTATTTTTCCGAAGTGCGGCATTTAACTTCTATAAAATGAAGCATATCATTTTTACAGGCAATAATATCAATTTCCCAATGCCTGTGCCGCCAGTTTTGATGGAGAATTTTATAACCACGCTCCGTAAAATATTTAATGGCTAATTTTTCGCCTTCTTTGCCCGTTTCGTTGTGTGCAGCCATAAAAAGTGTAAGATGTATGATCTAAGATGTAAGATGTGGATATATGACATGATTATTACGACAGATCTCAGATCATACATCTTAGTTGCATTGGTAAGTTATCCTCATTAAACTGCGATCTGCTGTGTAAAAAACTCAATTTGAGCGTTATTTTTCACCCGATTATTACCTATTTTTGCATAAATATTCAGCAGATGAAACAAAATACGATAAACAGCTTTTTTGCAGTTATATTGATCCTTGCGGCAGCTTTTGTTAAGGTCATTACACATCCCCACACATTGGATCCTATCATTGGAATGGCATTGTTTTCCGGTGCTATTATTAAAGACAAGCGATTTGCTTTTGTATTGCCTTTATTTGCTATGTTTTTGTCAGATATTATACTGGAAGTATCGGGTATTGACAAGGGATTTTATGGCTGGAGCCAATTAGTGAATTATGGCATCCTGGTGTTGATAACAGTATTCGGTTTCAGGTTAAAGAAGATTACTGCTATTAATGTTGTTGGATTTTCCCTTATCTCGTCTTTGATCTTTTTTATCATCTCTAATCTTGGGTTTTTCCTGATTGATAACAAAATATACCATACATATCCAAATACGATGGCCGGCTTCATTGATTGCTATGTAAAAGCAATTCCTTTTTTCAAATGGTATATTGACCTTGCATTTAGTGTAATGCTATTCGGTTCCTATTACTTGATAACTACACGTGCATTCAAAACCAAAGAAGTTACTGTATAAAAAATCATAAAAAAAATTAAAGCCGCTCTATGGGCGGCTTTTTTATTTTACTATAGTGTAGTTTATATTCAGGAGGCAGAAAGTTCATACCCGTCATCAACCGCGAGGTTTTTCCCGTCAGCCGCAGCAGTTGCCAGTTCATCACAACGATTATTAAAAGGATTATCGGCATGGCCTCTAACCCAGACCATTTTTATTTTGAATTTCTGAGAGAGCTGATAATAGATGGTCCACAGATCCTTATTTTTTTTACCACCTTTGAAATCAGTCCTGATCCAGTTCTTCAGCCATCCCTCTTCAATTGCCTTTACCACATACTGGCTGTCGGAATAGATTATAATTGGCAGTTCAGGTTTTTTAATAAGCCTTAATCCTTCAATAACTGCCATTAGTTCCATCCGGTTGTTCGTTGTAAGCCTGAAGCCTTTTGAAATCTCTTTCCTGTGGTTGCCAAACATTAAAACAACGCCATAGCCGCCGGGTCCGGGATTTCCCCTCGAGGCGCCATCGGTATACATTGTGATTGTACTCAAGAGAACTGGTTTAGAAGTTGTAAAGTTTAGAAGACCAGGAGATCAATCTACGCAATCGCACCTCTATGAACTGCATCTACCAATCGCAAATTGTTAATTATTACTTGTTAATTATTAACTGTTAATTATTAATTGCCTACACCTGGAAAACCCCGGTTTTAAATTCAGGGATATTTGCGTTATGGTCCGCTGCTGCAATGCCCTCCGAAATAACGCGGCGTGTTTCTGCAGGATCTATGATAGCGTCTACCCATAAGCGTGCCGCTGCATAAAACGGCTTGGTCTGGCGCGTATAATTTTCTGTGATCTTTTCGAGAATTGCTTTTTCCTCTTCAGCAGAAACCTCCAACCCTTTGGCTTTCATACCGGCAACCTGTATCTGCAACATTGTCTTTGCAGCCTGTTCTCCCCCCATTACTGCAATCTTAGCCGTTGGCCATGCATATATAAATCGAGGATCGTATGCTTTTCCACACATTGCATAATTTCCCGCACCATAAGAATTGCCAACAACGATGGTAATCTTTGGGACAACCGAGTTTGATACGGCGTTTACCAGTTTGGCTCCATCCTTTATAATACCCGTGTGTTCACTCCTGCTGCCAACCATAAAACCTGTAACATCCTGTAAAAATACCAATGGAATTTTCTTTTGGTTACAATTCATGATGAACCTTGCGGCTTTGTCGGCACTGTCGTTATAAATAACGCCGCCTAATTGCATCTCACCTTTTTTGCTTTTAACGATCAGGCGCTGGTTGGCAACAATCCCTACGGCCCATCCATCAACTCTTGCATACCCGCAAATGATTGTCTTTCCATAATCGGCCTTAAATTCATCAAAGCTACCGGCATCAGCAATGCAATCGATCAGCTGTTCCATGTCGTAAGGCCTTGTATTACCCTCGCTCATTATGCCGTAGATTTCTCCTTTATTTAATGTAGGAAGCTTCGGCTGCATCCTGTTAAAACCTGCGTGAACAATAGGCCCAAGCTTACTCATAATTTTCTTAACCTGGTCAAGACACTCTTCTTCAGTTTTAAATTTATAATCAGCAATACCCGAAATTTCTGTATGTGTTACCGCCCCACCGAGGGTTTCACTATCCACATCTTCCCCGATAGCAGCTTTTACCAAATATGGACCGGCCAGGTAGATGGAGCCATTGCCCTCCACTATGAGTGTTTCATCACTCATAATAGGAAGGTAAGCACCGCCCGCAACGCAAGCGCCGGTCACAACTGCAATCTGGGTAATACCCATGGCGCTCATCTTTGCATTGTTCCGGAAAATGCGGCCAAAATTCTCTTTATCAGGAAATATTTCATCCTGCATCGGCAGAAAAACACCCGCACTGTCAACAATATAAATAATAGGCAAATGATTTTCCATTGCAATTTCCTGCATACGCAGGTTCTTTTTCCCGGTTATCGGGAACCATGCTCCAGCCTTTACTGTTTGATCATTTGCAACGATCACACACTGCCTTCCTCCTACATAGCCAATACCACTAACGGTTCCACCTGCGGGACAACCTCCATGCTCTTCATACATTTCGTATCCTGCAAAAGCTCCTATTTCTATAAAAGGAGTTCCTTCGTCCGTTAAATAACTGATACGCTCTCTTGCAGTTAGTTTATTTTTTTCCTTTTGCTTTTTGGCCGATTTAATACCTCCGCCCTCGTATATCTTTTCCAGCTTTCGCTTCACCTGGCTCCAGGCCAGTTTCATGGCATCTTCATTCTTATTAAACTCTATACTAGTACTATTTTGCATATGATCAATTATGGGCAGCAAATTACGAAGCCATTTTTAAAAAAAGGGATAACTACATAATAATAAGCGAAAGATGCTGACTTTGTTGTTGTTTGATGCCGGATGCCGGGTTACAACACTGCTATTAATTATATAAACAAAAAGGATTTGTATACGATTCAAATCCCCTGGGAAATAAAATAATTTTTGGCACAGAACACTTAAGTATCCAGGGATATAAATTCTTTATTTGCCCAGCGTTGCCTTCCATGATTTGAGTGAAGCTATTTCTGCGGCTGTTAATGCGTCCTTTTTCCCTTTGAACGGCATGTATCCCGGTGCAGATGGATCAAGTTGCACACGCCTGATCACATCCTCAATGATTTTGCTGGCAGCATCAAAATTGTCCAATGCAGCTTTGTTGCCGCCTTTATCCGGAAAATGACAAGGACTACATTTTAATTCAAGTACAGGTTTGATCTCGGAAGCATACATTGTTTCGGCTTTTGCCTTGTCTGGTGTAGGGCCAGCGCCCGAAGAAGGACTGGTTGTCTTTTTCGAACACGCAATGAAAGCGAACACGGTAAAACTGATAAAGAAAAATTTTTTCATAATGCAGTGGTTGATAGTTTATTGACGTAAAATACGACTAAGAAACTAAAAGATAGCACGGCTCAAAGATTTTTTATTTAATGGCTTATATTTATTTACTAAATTTCAAAAAATGGCAACGACAAAGGAAAGAGCGATCATTACCGATAAACTTGTAGCAGAGCGAACCGGGAAAATCATGGAAGACTGGTTCAAAATTCTTGATAAAAAGGGCGCAAAAGAAATGAAACATGCTGCAATTTTCAACCTGGTAAGTAATATTGAAGGATTAAAGCCACTGGGCGAATGGAACCAAAACCTGCTCACGACGACTTATGAATGGAATCGTGGTATTAAGGAAAGAGGAGAAAAGGAAGGGGGCTTTGAGATCGGCGTGAGTAAAACGATTAACACCGGTATCGGGGATTTATATAAATCCTGGATCGATGAAAAAACAAGGATTAAATGGCTTCCGAAAGAAAAAATTATCATTCGTAAGTCAACTGAGAATAAATCTGCAAGAATAACATGGAGTGACGGTAAGACCAGTTTGAGTGTTGATTTTTATCCAAAAGGAGAAGGTAAATCACAGGTGGTGGTACAGCACCAGAAAATCGGGGATAACAAAACGGCGGTTGCATTGAAAGCATTTTGGGGAAAAACATTGAATTCGCTTAAGTCCCTGCTCGAAAAATAGGTATGGAACCCGCAAAAATTTCATTAACTTTAGAGTAGAACAAAACAATTAAAAATGAAGCATTAAAGATTACAACTTCCTCCAAAGAATTGTTGGTTTTTAAACTTACATTTTTAATTTTAATTCATTTAAATCCGGTTGTTATGATAGAAGAAATAATTTCTACTACAACACCGTATGCCAGCCTGAAAATACTTTCAGCAGATAAGGAGATTACTGATAAACTCCCGGGTCTTGAAAGTCATATATCATTTCTCCCCTTCATTAATTTCCTGAAAGAAAAACTGGAAACAACCCGTGGTATACGTGCCGACTTTTATCAATATTTAATACGGAAGTTTGAGGCTGAACCCGTTCTTTTGCAACGCGTCACCGATGTAAAAGCTTTGTTTAACAATGAAGAACTACTGGATCTGTTGTCAACAGTAATCTTCCCTGTTGTTAGTGAAAAGAATAATTTTACACTGGCCACTCCTTATCAATTCAATATTTTTTCTTATTCAGATTCATTCCGGAAACTCTTCGTGGACAAAGACGAAAAGAGCCTTATACTACCCAATGAAATATCGGATGAATACCTGAAACAGGTGCATTGCTCAATGATATACGACCATGTGCTTGAAAAATATTATGGTATTAAACTGAATGAAAGCCCCGAACTCATATATCCTGTTCTTGATGAACAAACAGGAATGAAGAAATTTTACAGGATGCGTTACGACAGGCGTTTTATCAACCTTAAACTGAAGGGAGAACTCCCTCCGATTAAAGATTGTGCTGTATGCCTGAACACTTTTCGTATACTGGATCTCGAGCATCAATTGAAAAAAATGCCACTTGATCTTTTTGAAGTGGAAGGTTTTGCAGTATGGGTAGCCGAAGATGTAACCACTTCCCATTCCCTGGAGCAAATGAAAAAAATACTGTTGAGAGAAGATGCGTGTAGCCCAGGCAGTATACAGGAATTAAAAGACGCAGTGTTGGCGCTCGTTGGATTACATGGCTTACAGGTAGGCCTGATGCCTTTTCTAAAAATCAATAATTCATTTTTACTAAATGAAGATTGTACAAGTACCAGCCTGGTGGGCAGGCATTGGTATGAGAACGATGATGTATCGGCCGCCGCATTTAAAAAATTCGTGGAATTTCAGCAAGAGATGCCCCAGGCGATTCCTGTCTCAAACCTAAACGAACAAATGCTGGATTTTGCAACTTTCCTCAGACCCTTGTACAACGAAGGTATAAGGAGCTACCTGGCTTATCCCATGCAGAATAATGAAGGAATGCTGGGTTACCTGGAATTGGCTTCCCCGGTTCCGGGCCAGCTTACACAGGAAATCCTTTCCAGGCTTGAGCCCGCTATTCCCCTGTTGTCACTGGCAATGATGAAAGCAAAAGATGCATTCGATGCCAGGATCGACAAACTGGTTAAAGAAAAATTCACTGCATTGCAGCCATCGGTTGAATGGAAATTTTCTGAAGTAGCCTGGGACTATCTTAAAAAAGACAATGCAGGAACTGAAACAAAAAAGATAGTTTTCGATAACGTGTACCCGCTTTATGGAGCAGTGGATGTTCGCAACTCTACCGAGGAAAGAAACATGGCTATACAGAAAGACCTCAAAGAATATATCAACCTCGTTGACGATACCCTCAACCAACTCCAGGCTGTTATTCAACTCACGCTTCTGGAAGGACTTAAATTCAAGAATAATAATTTAAAGAAAATTATTGAAAGCCACCTTTTGCAGCAAGATGAAGCAACTGTTAACGAATTCAGGGAAAATGAAGTAGGCCCTGTATTTGCTCATTTGCAAAAAACTAACCCCAACGCAAAGCCGATAATTGACCATTATTTCAATACCGTAAATGACTGCTCAGGCCAATTATATTATTACAGGAATAATTTTGAAGACACGCTTGCCAGCATTAATGCAGCGGCGCTGGCATATCTTGAATCCCAGGAGGACAACCTGCAGCAGTCATACCCCCACTATTTTGAAAAATTCAGGACGGATGGTGTAGAATACAATATTTATATCGGGCAATCCATGGCACCAGAAACCCCTTTTGATATATTGTACCTGAAGAATATGCGCTTATGGCAATTGCAATCCATGGCAGAAATGGCGATACTCACCAACCGGTTAATGCCATCTTTAAAAGTACCATTGCACACCACCCAGCTGATCCTGATCCATAGCCAACCCCTTTCCATTAGCTTCAGAAAGGATGAAAGAAGATTTGACGTGGAGGGATCTTACAATATACGTTACGAAGTAATGAAAAAAAGAATTGATAAGGCAACGATCCTGGGAACGCAGGAAAGACTTACACAGCCTGGTAAAATTGCCATTGTGTATACCAATGATAAAGAAGCAAAAGAATACGAAGAATATATTTGTTTTCTCCAAAGCAAAGGTTTGCTGAAAGATGACCTGGAAAATCTTAGCCTGGATGAATTGCAAGGATTGAAGGGATTAAAGGCGTTAAGGGTTGAGGTTAATTTGGAAATTGCTTAATAAGTAAAATTAAATCAAAACTAAAAGCATACACGAGTTTGGTGTTTTTAGACCCAGCCCGTCGTTGGTTCCGTATTTTTAAAAGAACGGTATCTTTGATTACCAAACTATGCAATCTAACAGCATCTCGCTTGCTAAACGACTTTTTCAGCCGGTGGACAATAGTCCATTAATCGTTTTCAGGGTAATTTTCGGATTCCTGTTATTCTATCACTGCTGCGCTGCTGTTTTCGAAGGAACAGTCTATACAAATTTCATACAGCCGCCTTTTACTTTTACATATATCGGTTTCGAATACCTGCAACCCCTGCCCGGCAAAGGCATGTATTTCTATTTTGGATTGATGGCTTTTTTTTCATTGCTTATTATGGCCGGCGCGTGGTACCGCTTTGCTATAGTTATATTTTCTTTATTGTGGACTGGAATATACCTCATGCAAAAATCAGGTTACAACAATCATTACTACCTGGTATTGTTACTATGCTGGATCATGGTTTTCCTTCCAGCCAACAGGTATTTTTCTATAGATGTAAAAAGACGGGCAGTAACTGAGTCTGAAAATTGTTACCGTTACTGCATCTGGATATTCATTGCGCAGGTAGCGATCGTTTATTTTTTTGCAGCGATCGGCAAACTTTCTGCCGACTGGTTTTCAGGAAAATACATTGCCATCCAGTTTTCACGCTTAAGCAGCCACAGGATTTTCGGGATCATTTATTCGCAGAAATGGTTCCAGTTATTCATATGCTATTCAGGCTTTTTATTTGATTTGTTGATCGTACCGTTATTACTCCGGCGAAAAACAAGAAAATTTGCTTTTATTGTAAGTTGCCTGTTTCATTTGTTCAATTCATTCACTTTCAGGATCGGTATTTTTCCATACCTGTCCATTGCCTTAAACATTTTCTTTTTTAACACAAAACAAGTGCGACGCTTTTTTTTCAGCCGGCGTCATGCTGTTGCGTACTGGCCACTCCAGCAACCGCCAACCAGCCATAAAAAAACCGTTGTGTATGTTTTGGCCATATACTTCTTTCTGCAGTGCACCCTTCCCTTACGCAGCCTGTTTTTTCCCGGCAATGTTTTCTGGACCGAAGAGGGATACAGGCTAAGCTGGAAAATGATGATGCGCACAAAAAGCGGAACCATTTATTTCAAAGTAGTTGATCCCGCAACAAATAAAACTTGGAAAGTGGATCCCGGTAAAGTATTTACACCTTTTCATGTAATGTGGCTCTCTATTTCACCCGATATCATATGGCAATATGCACAGAAGCTAAAAAAAGATTTTTTAGAAAAAGGCATTGATAACGTTGAAGTATATGCGATTGGTACTGTCAGTTTAAATCGAAGCAAACCAATGCCAATGATCGACACAACGGTAAATCTTGCGGCGGTAAAATGGCAATCGTTCAGGCATGCCAAATGGATAACGAAAGGCCCGGAGTAGCCTTATGCATTATTATATAATTTGATTATCGGCTCACGTAATGCCGCAGCCGCATCGGTACAATAAAAATAAACAGCTTCTGCAACGGACTCTGGTGTTACCCAACTGCTGAAATCAGCATTGGGCATGCTTTTACGATTCTGTGGGGTATCAATAGTACTTGGAACGAGCACACTTGTTACTACACCTGTACCCTTTGCTTCTTCATTCATTAATTCAGCCAGGCGAAATATCATCGATTTTGATAATCCATATGCGATCATCCCTTTACTGTATTTGGAACTTAATCCCGGTCTTGAGCCAACCAGGAATATTCTCCCGGATTTCTGCTGCAACATCCTGGTAAAAACAGGGCGGGCCACATGATAAGCAGTTTCAAAATTCAATTTTACCTGTTTGAGTATATCGGCAGAACCGGTGTCAGCAATTTTACCCATGGCAAACCCTCCAACAGTTAATACAGCAGCATCTATAGTTTGATGCTTAACAAAAATATCATCGACAAATTTTTCCGAAGCCTTTTCATCCATGAGATCCGCAACTACTTTTTCAAATTGTGTATGAGAGATGTCGAGTGGCACAGGATCATTGGGCACAACCGTTCCAATTACCCGGTAGTTCATATCCAAAAACTTTTTTACAACAGCCTGCCCCATGTTGCCGGAAGCACCTGTCACAATAGCAATTTTTGACATATCAATAAAATTTAGCGGTATATAAAATTAGTGAATTTACTATCGGTATGGCGGGACATCCACCAATCACTTCCACCAGGATCATTGAAGGGAATATTTTTTATTTTATCTTGTTTTATTTTAATTATATTAGTCCCACAAAACAGCTGCTACCGAATGCACGAAAGGGATTTTGAAATAATACAGAAGCATGTATTTCATAAATTAGAGGCTTTAGACCCGTTGCTCACTTATCATTGTATTGCACATACAGTTGACGTAGTTGAACAGGCTACCAGGATAGCAATGGATGAAGGCGCAAATCATAAAGAACTACACCTGCTCAAAATAGCCGCATTATATCACGATTCCGGTTTTCTTGAAATTTATATGGGGCATGAAGAAAAAGGATGTGAGCTTTTTCTTAAAGATGCTGATCAATTCAAATTCAGCGATGGTGATAAAAAAACGATCGTTGACCTGATTATGGCAACCAAGATGCCACAAGAACCAAAGAACCTGCTTCAAAAAATAATCTGTGATGCAGATCTTGACTACCTCGGCCGGCGTGATTTTTTCCAGATCTCTGAATCATTAAAAACTGAATTCCTGAATTGTAAAATCATTGCGCAGGAAAACGAGTGGCATGATCTTCAATTAAGTTTCCTCGAAAATCACAGGTATCATACCAATTCATCAAGGCTTTTACGACAGCCGGTAAAAAAGGCGCATATCGCAACACTGAAGGTTAAGCATCCCGTTAATTTACCTTAATTGCAGCAGCCTCATCCATTATTAATTATTAATTATTAATTATTAATTATTAGTTATTAATTATCCGCAATCCCCCGTTTCATTTCCACTGTTATTCTGTCCTGCTCTCTCAACCTTTTGCATAATGTTCTCATAATTCCTTTCAGAATATCTGTGTTTACTGCGACTACGTCATAAAAGGCCTCCTGTTCAATCTTTAAAAATACACAATCCGTCAACGTTGTAACACTTGCTGATCTTGTTTCAGAGTCGAGCAATGACAACTCACCAAAAATTTCATTGTCGGAAAGTGTGGCCAGCTGATGCTCCCCGTCGTGAATGGAAACCTTCCCGGAATAAATAAAATACATACAGTTTCCTGTATCACCCTTTTTAAATAACGTAACATTTTTATCTACCTGCTTTTCTTCGCATATGGATGCGATCTCAATCAGGTCTACTTCACTGGAGTTCTTGAAAATATCAGAATTTTTAAGCAGTAATATTTTTTCAAAAATGAGCATAGCTTTTAATTTAACGCTGCCAATACATAATCCTTTGTTTCTTTTACAAGATAATGTTCGCCATTCCTTGGGGTATCTTTTAATTTTTTAAGCGTTGCAACTTCATGATTCTTCCACGAAGAATATACACAAACAGATTTTGTCCATGGATTATACAAACCGGGCTCTTCAAAGATAGCTTTAGCAAAAAATAATTTTATATCCTGTTTCACCTCAATTTTACTACTGTGTTTCGGATCCAGTATGAAATCAAATAATGCATTAAGATCCTTGGATATTTTTTTAGGAAGTACCAATTCCAGCATTTCCATGGCATTGTATATTTTTTCATGTTTCTCAAATTGCATCAGCTCCAGCACCCTGTTTATTTCTTTTTTCCTGAACAATATCGCACAAGCTTTAAGCGCTACAGAAAGATCATTTTTTACCTCATTATAAATAGACCTTTTAACGAGATCCCTGTCGCTAAAGTCTGGAATTTCCCTGTAATCCTTTTCCTTTTCCACGCCTGATTTGAGATAACTATTCAGTACCTGGGTAAATTTCTCCTTTTCTTCCAACCCTGCCGGCTCGTACTCTTTCATCCAAAGCGCATGAATCACAATGTCCTTCATGGATGCATGATCGTCATCCAGTTTTGAAACAAGAAATGCAGTAGAGTGTTCTCCCTTTAGTTTACCCGCTATCCTTATTAAATCGGGCAGGTATTTTTCTTTGATATGTATAGAAAGCGAAGCCAGGTCTTCAAAAAGGAAATCACCATAGGTTTGCAGTCCCTTCAAAACAATATTCTTATGAACAGGTTGTTCAAGGTGAGCAATGATGGAGGGCAGTAAAGACTGCATTCTTAGTTTGCAGGCCGTGGAAATGGCCATTCTTTTAACAGTTATATCTTCATCCTCTATCAAAAGTTCTATCGCATCCGAGAACTGAACATGTTTAAGCTCACTGATAATGTCAACTGCAAGCTCACGGTCGGCAGGATCGGGCGAATTCAATAGCCGGTTGATCTCATTTCCTGCTTTAAAAAGATAATTGAATTCATGCTGGTTGAGCAGGCTGATAATAACAATCTTTCTTACCGCGTATTCATGGTTGCTGATGTCATCCGACATACTCTTCAAAAAGCCCTGATCATATTTACAAAGCAGGTGTACGATTTTCTGCTTTAATTCGATATCCTCTACCGCAGGTAACATGTTTTTTAATACAGTGATATCAACCTTCTCCATGTATTCCATCCTGTCCAGAACATATCTTTTCACCGCTACATCCTTGTCTTCGGCAAGCTGGCTTTCCAGCAATTCCTTGAAGCCTGCATAACCGGATTGCTCCAGTACATTGAGCGCATAAATCACTTCTATCTTCTGGCCAGTCCCAATTTTATTTAAAAGCAGTTCAATAGCTTTCTGATCTGTTATATAAATATCATCTGTACTAAAAAGTCCCTTCTTTATGGAAGCATGGATGGTATCGAGGTAAGAACGTCTTATAAAAAAAACGATGCCAGCCCATATACATAAATTGATGATCACAATTTTAACGGCAAGCATAATAGTAATCTCTATTCCCGCCCTGTAACAAAACAACAGGCTCAGTCCAACGATAATAAAAGCGGGCGGGTACATGTATCCTTTAGAGATGATATGTCCCTTCAGCCGCAGGTTTGCTTTTAAAGGTTGAAAAAGAATAAAGAATACCGGTTCCTGCATTGTTGAGCGTAGTACCTCGGTAACCATTGCCATCAATCCAAAAATGTAAAGGTTAATGGTTGGATTGGTTCCATAGATAAGAAAAAAAACGCAGAACAAAAACAATACAGCCGGTGTTATCAACAAGCAATAAATAACACCAAGGCGTTCGATCAGCCTGCTAGTGAATACCAGCTTAAGTGCCATCGCAATTAATCTTCCCAAAGCAAAGAATATGGCAATGTAAAAAGCGAGGTCATCTATTTTTTCATAACGCAGTTTGATCTGGGAGATAAATGTAAAATCAACCAGGACAAACACATTGTAACTTAAGATCGACAATAATGAAATGGCAAAGATCAGTTTACTTTTGAAAAAAAAGCTTACCAGGTCTTTACTTTTGAACTGAGCCTCTTCGTGATGATGGATGTTATGTGATTTGCTCCTGAAAGCTTCCCACGCTTTCTGTTTTGTTACTTCCCGGAATAAATACAGGCCAATACAAAAGGAAATAATAGCAAACCAGAGTGTATTGCTCAATCCCATCAAAGAGATCAGTAGTGGACCTACTATATAACCAATGAGTTTTGCCGGAATATCTCCGGAACCGATGATGGAGAAAACTCTCCTGCTTTCCCTTACATTAAACAGTAATGAAACCAGCCCCCAGAAAGCATATCCCGCCATCATATAAATTAAAACACTTGAAACGAGTAAAACGAAAATGAAATCGTGCTTGTTAATGTAAGTAAGCCCCACCCATAGCCCTGCAAGCAAAACCGCCGAAAAGGCGATAATATATTTTAGCAGTTGAACAGGGGAAAACAGGTGTTCCAGTTTTTCGTAAACCAGGTTGAGCAGGATCAGCACACCAGCGATGACCAGGTAAACCTGTGGCAGGGATCTGATTGGGTATGTGTATACGAACAGCGAAAATGCAATGATATTAACAACGGCATTTGCTAATCCTATGAAGAACTGAACAGTTAAAAGGTCAAATACCTGCCGCGATTCCGAGAGTTTTATATTGAGAGCCCTGTATAACCGTTCTTTCATGGCCTTAAATATACAACACATCCAAATACTACAATTAGGCTGCTATAAAAAAACAATTGTAACGGCCTGTAAATAACAGCCTTAACCGGCTCGCGTGATTACACCTGCCTCAAAAGATCTTTACACGGTTTTCGTCGATAAAGTCGTTTTTTTAAAATAAAATGCGTAATTTTCCCATCGCTAATTTCAAAATAGCCAATATCTATTTCAAAACTACTGCTACTTCATCTTAAGCACCATTAATACCATTCGTGCTTTTTTGACAACCACCCGAAAAAGAGGCTTGTATGGCTTCAATCTTTTGCAATGCTCTTTTGTAAACGGATAAATATTTCCATTAAGAGTTATTATCCCTAATACATTTTTTTAACTCAGTCAACATGAAAAGACACTTTTTTAGTAAACTGATGTGTAAATGTTACACTATCGTTTTTGCCGCAGTTTTATTTAGTTTCCATGCAGGTGCACAAACACTGAATATCTCAGAATTTGTGCTATTTGGCGGAAACGGCAATTGCCCCACAGGTTCTGGACAGGTTGCGCCACCTTCACCGGGTTGTGCTGTACAAATTGGTTCGTCTTCCAGCATCCAGGGTGGATCCATTGGAAGTTATAACCTGGTAAAAACTACTGGAAATACAACCATTACAGGGAATATCCATAGCGGCAAAACCGTTATACTTGCAAACAGCAATACCGTAACCGGGAAAATAACAGCAGCAAACAGCGGCGGATCTACCGGAACCATACTTTCCGTCGGATCAAGCGCTAATTTGGGTGGTAATATTGATGTAAACGGGAAGATCGTTGTGGGTGGAGGAACAGTTTCCGGGAGAGTAACGCATCCAGCAGGTACCAATAATACCTATACGGGACCAACGCCTGCCGGTGGAAATATAACCGGGACGCCTACACTACCTACCCTTCCAGCCATGTTGCCAATTGCAGGCTTTGATCCTTATGGCACAACGAATGTCAGTTCCACGCAAACGATCAATCCAGGGGCGTTCTGCAATATGACCCTCAGCGGAAATAAGACGGTTACGTTTTCTGCACCCGGTACTTATACTTTCAAATCGATTAAGAATTCCGGAAGCAACAACAATTTTGTTTTCAACTTTGGAACAAATACCACCGGCACCTTTAAAATATATGTTCACGGAGATATTGACCTGAATAAAGTAAGTGCCTCATTCACCGGAACCGGCAGCGCCTCAAGGATCTTCACAGAAACACATGGGAACGGATCCAGTTGTTCAACCGGTCCTTATTCATTTGTAATTGCAAATGGTTCATCGAGTTCAAATAGTACTAAATGGCTTGGAACAGTATGGGCTCCTTATGCTGGTATTAATATTGGTTCGGGTACGGGTCTTTCCAGCACAGTGGGATCCGAAGCTTGGAATTCACGTGACTTGAAGTCGCGGC